>Ga0222719_10001109_pt1 | contig 26649 bp, 34 predicted proteins | sample C33_34DmetaG_FD_165039 | JGI IMG/M metagenome (GOLD analysis project Ga0222719, IMG submission 165039) | Estuarine water microbial communities from San Francisco Bay, California, United States - C33_34D | ecosystem: Environmental > Aquatic > Marine > Unclassified | place: USA: California...
TGTTATACACAAAATTATACCAATTTTTTATAAAACTCGCTCAAAATAGGCAAATATTGGTCTTTTATGGCTTCATTTCTAAATGCTGCAAAAGCTGGATTTAAGATGCTTTCCTCTTTTGAGTATCTTAGGTCTTCAGTATTAGCCATTTGAGAGATACTTCCGCCATATGCATTTAATATAGCGTGCCCAGCTGCTATATCCCATTCTGAAGTGGGTCCAAATCTTGGATATATATCAGCTTTGTTGTCTGCAAGTGCACATAATTTCAATGAGCTACCCTTTTCTATTATTTCATAAGAAACGTTTAAACTATTGAGATAATCAAGAAACATTTTGTCTTTATCTGTTTGATGGCTTTTACTCATTACAATTCTTAAACTATCTGGTATCGTTTCTTCATTGCTAGAAATATTAAATTTAGATCCAAGCCAAATTTGAGTTGAAATTGGCGCACATATAATTCCAAAAATAGCATTCGTGTTTTCTATCAGTGCAATGTTTACAGTAAAGTCTTTGGACTTATTTAAGAACTCTCTTGTTCCATCCAAGGGGTCAACCAACCAATATGGGATATTGGGTACATCTAATTCTTTTTTATAAGTTTCTTCTGACACTATCGGTACATTTGGAGTAATTTCTTTGAGAGCATCGACAATGATTTTATTTGCATTGTTGTCAGCTTCTGTAACTGGAGAGCCATCTGATTTTATTTCGCTTTCAAACTCATCTTTTCTATAAACGTCCATGATTGCATTCGACGCATCTTGCACGATTTTTTTTAGTGGTTGGTTTAGGCTTTCTAGAAACCCTGCATCAATTGACATAACGTTAATTTGTCTTATCTTTTAGATTGAGTGCTTCCAGCCTCATTTGTATAAGCTCATCTTCTGTATCTGGATACTCATTGTTATATATTGATGCCTCCCATCTTCCATACATCGGATTGGTAATCATGAACCATTTTGAGCCCCACATATGCTTGTATGTGTCAGCCAGGTTTTTTCTTGAATCTAATTCAAGGACTGTTTCATTTAATGGTAAAAAATCACCTAGTTGATCGCCAACAAGCAATAAAATCCTAAAATCTTGTGCAATCAACTCTCTTCTTGAAACTTTGTCAGAGGTCCAACCATTTTCATCCTTCATTAATAAAACATCTCTATCAGTATCAAGAGGAAGTCCAAGCTTTTTTATGTTATTACGTGTTGCATCTTCTGCAACTGCAATCCTATTTGTTACATAAAAAATTTTTACACCCTTACTATGTGCATATTCTAAAAAGTCTGACACTCCAGCAACCGCATCAGAAGATTCTTCAAGCATCCATTCAAGCCAGCCTATGGGATAGGATTGACCATTATTAATAGACCTAGCTTGAAAAGGAATATTATTTAAGACTGTTTCATCAATATCTAAAATTATTGCAGGTGGTTTATTTTTAAAATTTTTTTTCTGCTCTATTGCTGCAGTCCAGCTAAGATCATTTAGCGCTCTATCAAGGGATGACTTTGCATTAACATATGTTTGTATATTGCTTGCCTCATATTCTGCTGAAGACTGAGCGTATAAGACTGAGAGCATTGATTGAGCTTGAAGAGAATTATTTAATTCTTTTTCTTTTGCATGAATATTATCAATAAACGTGCAGAGGATAAGGCAGAAATATATTAGATTCCGTGATTTCATAGATTAAGAGCATTATAATGCCAATAATTAAATTTAAGTTACAAAAACCTATGAATAGTGAACTATTAGAGAATCTTAATAAACTAAAGAAAATGCTTGTGTTGTTAAGTGAAGAGAGAAAAGTTGTAATGTCTCATCATAAGACATTTGAGCACGTGGAAAAGATGCGCAACATTGTTAATGAATCAATAGAAATTGCTGAAAATGAGTAAATATTCTTGTTTCGAAGTTCAAATTAGTGATGGCATTGCTCATCTTATTATGAACAGGCCTGATCAATTAAACTCAATGACAAGAATCTTTTGGAAAGAGCTACCAGAGATAGTTAAAGATATTGATAAAAAGTCTGATGCAAGAGTTTTAATATTATCTGGTCAAGGTAAACATTTTAGTGCTGGTATGGATTTTGCTAACTTTGCACCTCCAAAAAAATCTGAAAAAGAAATTGATCCAGCAAGGAAAAGAGAAGCTTTTTATCATGAAGTCCTAGAACTACAGGATACTTTTACAGCTCTTGAAGAATGCAGAATGCCTACCATAGCTGCTATTCAAGGTGGATGCATTGGCGGTGCCATTGATATGGCTGCGGCATGTGATATGAGATATTGCTCTGAAGATGCTTTTTTTAAAATTGCAGAAGTTGATATAGGTATTGCAGCTGATGTTGGCACGCTTCAAAGACTGCCATCATTAATTCCTTTGGCTGTTTTAAGAGAACTTGCATATACAGGGAGAAAATGTGACTCTGCAGAAGCTAAATCTCTTGGTCTTGTTAATGAAGTTTACTCATCTGTAGATAATATGATGAATGAGGTACAGAAATTAGCTCAAACAATTGCAAGCAAATCTCCTCTTGTTACCAGAGTAATTAAAAAACAAATTAACTATGCAAGAGATAATTCAGTAAGAGATTCCTTGGAATATCATGCTATGTGGAATGCCAGCTTAATTAGTCATAAAGATACAGAAACTGCACTAACAGCATTTATGAATAAATCTGAAGGTGAGTTTGATGACCTAGAAGAGCTGAAATCTTTTTGGGAAAAAGAAGGATTAATTTAATCTCTTAAAAATACTGGTTCTGTAGCCGTTGATTCAGCTTTAGAATAATAATAGCCATCTGAGTTAAAACCAGAAAGCTCCTCAAAGTCTTTTACGCTGTTCTCAATGATCCACCTAGCCATGAGGCCTCTGGCTTTTTTCGCATAAAAACTAATAATTTTGTAATTCCCATTTTTACAATCTTTAAATACAGGCGATACAACATTTATATAGTCTGGCATTTTGCCCAGAACACTAAAATATTCTTTAGAAGCTAAATTGATTAAAAGATCAGATTTTTGAGACTCCAAATCATTCAATACATTTTCTTGAATTGAGTTACCCCAAAATTCATATAAGTTTTTACCTTTACTCGTTTCTAGCTTTGTCCCCATTTCTAGTCTGTAAGGCTTAATAACATCCATAGGTCTTAATATTCCATATAATCCTGATAGGATTCTTAAATGCTTTTGAGCAAATTTAATTTGCTTAGCATTAAGGGTTTCAGCATCAAGCCCTTGATAAACATCACCTTTAAAAACTAACAAGGAAGGCTTGCTATCTTCTGATAAAGTTTTAGACGCTTTCCATGATTGATATCGATCAAAATTTAAAGCTGCCAACTTATCACTTAGCCCCATAAGACTGGCAATGTCTTTTGGCTCCTTGTCTTTAAGTGTCTTAATAAGATTTGAAGATTGGCTTAGAAACTGGGGTGCAGTATGATTGCTTTTAGCGTCAACTTCATAATCCAGAGTTTTTGCGGGTGAGAGTACAATTAACATGATAAATATTCTAACTAAATCTGAGACAGACATCTAATGAAAGTTATAGAAAAGTATATAAATTTTGTAGGAGTAAAAATATCCTACCTGATACCAGTCATGGTTGTCTTGATGATTTTTGTAATAGTTAGTAGGTATTTTTTTGGGGTTGGAAGAACTGATATCCAAGAATTGGTTATGTATTTTCATGCTCTAGTGTTTCTTGGTTGTGCGGGTTATGTAATGAATCATGATGAACACGTAAGGGTGGATATTTTCTATAGAAATGCATCTCAAAAATATAAAAAGAACATTAATTTTATCTTTGGTTTAGTATTTTTGTTGCCTCTTATAGCCATTACATTTTTTTATTCTATCGAAACAATCGAGGCTTCTTGGAAAATGAGTGAGACATCTACAGAGGCTGGTGGCTTGGCATATGTATACATTCAAAAAACATTAATGATTCTGTTTCCTTTAACGCTTTTAGCAGCCCTAATTAGTCAACTTTTTAAAACAAAATGGAAATAATTCCTTTATTACTTTTAGTTTTAATCTGTCTAACTCTTTTGTTTGGATATCCGGTGGCATTCACACTTTCTGGTGTCTCTATTCTGTTTGCTCTAATTTGCATACCGTTCGGAATATTTGATGAATCAATTTTGAAAAGTATTCCTCTAAGAATATTTGGGATTATGAATAATGTAACTCTTCTTGCAGTTCCCTTATTTATATTTATGGGAACCGTTCTTGAAAGGTCGGGTATTGCTGCAAAAATGTTAGAAAATATGGCTTTGGCATTTAAGAATATTAGAGGCGGTCTCAGCATTTCAATAATTGCTGTGGGTGCTTTATTAGCAGCAAGCACAGGTATTGTTGGCGCAACAGTTGTAACAATGGGCCTTATGTCTCTGCCGATTCTAATACAACAAGGCTATAAAAAAGATTTCTCATCAGGCCTAGTCGCATCAACCGGAACCTTAGGACAGATCATTCCTCCTTCAATTGCATTAGTACTTTTGGGTGATGTTATGTCCAATGCATATCAAAGAGCTCAAAACAATATGGGTATTTTTTCTCAACAAACTGTTACTGTTGGAGATTTATTTGTAGGCGCTATAGTGCCTGGAATTATGATTTGTCTTGGGTATCTAATTTATTCGATCTATCAAAACTATAAGAATCCAAAAATCTTTTTTGAGCCAAAAGCAAATTCAGCATCTTTCAAGAATATCGTAAAGACTCTTGCCTTGCCGTTAATCTTAATTATTTTAGTTTTAGGTTCTATTATTGGAGGAATAGCGACTCCAACAGAGGCATCTGCTATTGGTGCTACTGGAGCACTTTTGATAGTTCTTATCAATGGCAAATTGTCTTTAGGATTTATAAAAGAGACTAGTCAAAAAACTGCAATAGTATCAACAATGATCTTCACAATATTAATTGGTGCTTCTATTTTTTCATTAATTTTTAGGGGGGTCGGCGGAGATGATTTAATTGACTTGGTGTTTGGATCTCTTCCGGGTGGTCCGTATACAGCATTAATTTTTGTTTTAATTTTTGTCTTCTTACTTGGGTTTATTTTAGATTTTATTGAGATTTGTTATGTAATCGTACCTTTGGTAGCGCCGCCTTTATTGATGATGGGCTTTGATCCTGTTTGGTTAGCAATTCTTATAGCAATTAATCTACAAACGTCTTTCTTAACCCCTCCTTTTGGCTTTTCATTATTTTACTTGAGAGGTGTTGCAAATGAATCTATACAGACCTCAGAAATTTATAGAGGCGTTATTCCATTTATTTTTATACAGTTATTAGTATTAATTACTGTCTTATTTTTGCCGTTCTTGGTTTTATAAATTTATAAACCAGCATTATTTTTTTCAAGAGCTCTTTCAGCTCTATAGCTAGATCTAACCATAGGTCCTGAGACAACTTCTAAAAAACCTTTTTTTAATCCAATCTCTCTATAGGCTTCAAATTCCTCTGGGGTTACCCATCTCTCAATGGGTAGATGGTTTAGGGTTGGTCTCAAATATTGTCCAATCGTTAGAATATCTACTTTATTAGCTATCAGGTCGTCCATCGTTTGCTCTATTTCTTCATCAGTTTCGCCAAGACCAAGAATAAGACTCGTTTTTGTTAAAACCTCGGAATTAATTTTTTTCGATTCTGCTAAAACATCAAGAGTTTGTTGATAACCAGCTCTGATATCTCTGACAGGATGAGTGAGCCTTTCTACAGTTTCTATATTTTGTGCAAAAACTTCTAACCCACAGTTAACAATCGTATCTATTGAAGATGACAGACCCTTGAAGTCTGGTGTGAGCGCTTCAACTGCAGTACCTGGATTAAGGTCTTTTATAAGTTTTACTGTGTCTGCAAAATGTTTTGCACCTCCATCAGGCAGGTCATCTCTATTAACAGATGTTAAAACAACATATTTTAATTTCATTATTTGAACAGCCTTAGCGGTGTTTAATGGTTCTTCAGAATCTAACCAGCCTTTAGGATTGCCAGTATCTACTGAGCAAAATTTACAAGCTCTTGTACAAACTGAGCCCATCAACATAAATGTTGCCGTGCCTGCTGACCAGCATTCAGATATATTTGGACAATGAGCTTCTTCACAGACTGTATTCAATCTCTTTTCGCTCACCTGATTTTTTATTTTGTGGAAGTTTGGATTAAATTGAGCCTTAACCTTAAGCCACTCTGGTTTTTTTAGGTTAGGAATATGGGAGTATTGATTACCCTTTTGGCCATTCTTTACAGCTTTCACCCCGTCTCTATTAATAATTTTTTTTGTTGGGATAATTTCCATATCTAAAATATAGGCTCTAAAAGTTCAATTGCAAGGCTCTCAACATCTTTAATTGAAACACCATTTTCATAATCTTTTATTTGAACTACCTCAAGCCCCTCATATCCACATGGGTTAATTAGACTAAATGGGGTCAAATCCATATCTACATTTATGCTTATGCCGTGATAGGTCTTTCCTTTTGAAATCCTAAGTCCTATAGAAGCAATTTTCTTGTTATCAACATACACTCCTGGAGCACCTTCAATAAAGTTAGAATCTATTGAGTAATGTCCCAATAAAGATTTCGTAAATTCTTGAAGGGTTTTTACAAAAGTCTTAGGTCCTAGACTAGAGTTTTTTATATCAAGTAAAAAGTATATTACTAACTGGCCAGGGCCATGATAAGTAACCTCCCCGCCTCTATCTGATTGAAAAATAGGAATATCTCCAGCATTTAAAATATGTTTTTGATCAGCTGCAGTACCTAAAGTAAAAATTGGCGGATGTTCTAAAAACCAAATTTCATTTTTAAAATCTTCATTGCCAACATGAGATTTCATCATGTGAAGAGTTTCACCATACTCGCAACAACCCAATGATTTAAAACTTAAATTTTCAGACACTATTTATTTCTAGCTTCAATGAATGAATCTTCAGAAATCTTATGATATTCGGTAACGTTATTTTTAAACTCAATATATGAATCATAAACCTTGCCAATTACCTCATCTTCTTCTGCTAAATCGCTTAATATTTCATTTGAAATAGCTCTAAATTCTTCAATAACGTCATCTGGTAGTTTTCTCAACTCAACACCATGAACTTCAACTAGCTCGGTTAGCGCTTGGTTATTTCTTGCCAAATACTCATCTAAGGTGTCTTGATTTACCGCCTTAGTGGCTGTTTCGATTATTACTTGAAGATGTTTTGGAAGACTATTCCAAGCATCCATGTTGATTAGTAGCTCTAGCATCGGTCCAGGTTCGTGCCAACCGGGATAATAGTAATATTTTGCAGCTTGATGAAAACCAAAGGTAAGATCATTGTATGGTCCAACCCATTCGGTAGCATCAATCACACCTGTTTGAAGCGCTGTAAATAATTCTCCTCCAGGAAGAGTTACTGGAATTCCGCCTGCTTCTTTTAAAACCTCTCCTCCGATTCCTGGAATACGCATTTTAAGACCCTTGACGTCCTCCAATGAATTAATTTCTTTGTTAAACCAACCAAACATTTGGGTTCCAGTGTTTCCAGCAGGAATAGGATAAATATTGAAGGGTTCGTATATTTCTCTCCATAGCTCTAAACCGCCACCTCTGTTTACCCAAGCATTAATTTCATCTGCTGTTAATCCAAAAGGAACGCTAGTAAAAAACTGAGCAGCAGGAACTTTTCCTTTCCAAAAATACCCCCCACTATGACCCATTTGATGTGATCCGCTTGAAACAGCATCAAAGACCCCGAAAGCAGGAACCTGTTCGCCTGCACCATAGACAGTTATCTGCATTTGGCCATTGCTCATCTCTTCAACAAGATTGGCTATTTTCTCAGGAGCCATTCCAAGGCCTGGATAATTTTTTGGCCAGGATGTAACGAGCCTCCATTTGTATGTTTTATATTCAGCATCCGCAGAGTTGGATGACTCTTGTTCACCAGAACAGCCAGAAATTAATCCGATCAATAAAACAAACGTTAAAATTTTTTTCATCATAGTTTCTCTAAATTTGCGTAAGCCATAACTAACCACTTTGTTCCTGCTTGATCGAAATTAATCTGGACTCTTGCGGCTTCACCCGAGCCTTCATAATTTAGAACAACGCCTTCACCAAAAGATTTATGGATAACTCTTTGCCCGAGTGATATGCCAATCTCATCCTCAAACTCAAGCTTGGTTTCTTTAAAGTCTTTCCTATTATAAGGTATGTGTGTCTGTGCTCTAGGTCTAATCTCATTAATAAGCTCTTTAGGGATTTCTTTTATAAATCTTGACGGTGGATTAAAAGTATCTGAGCCGTGCAATCTTCTTGACTCTGCATGAGTTATATAAAGTTTTTCCATTGCTCTAGTAATACCAACATAACAAAGTCTTCTCTCTTCTTGCAGCTGTCCTGGATTTTCCATTGATCGGCCATGAGGAAATAAAGTTTCTTCAAGGCCAGTCATTAAAACCAATTTAAACTCTAATCCCTTTGCTGAATGCAGTGTCATAAGTTGAGCGGCATCATCATGCTCTGAAGCCTGTCTATCTCCAGAATCAAGAGAGATCATATCTAGATAATCTTCTGCAATTTCAATATTTGTTTTTTGTTCTCTAATGCTTTGTTCAAAGTTTGTGGTTGCAGAAACTAGCTCTTCTAGATTCTCTACTCTTGTTTTGCCTTTCTCGCCTGGTTCTTTTGCATGATAAGCAACTAGTCCAGAGGTTTTAATTATTTCTTCGATTAAATCTGAAAGAGTATTCTCTTCTATAAATTCTTTACATCGGGCAATAAATTCTAAGTAAGATTTTAAACCGGCTCCGCCTCTTCCTGATATGACCCCCTCATCAATTAATTTAGCTGATGCTTTGATGTAAGAAATATTATATTTAGTGGCGGTAGAACGAATCTTTGCTAAAGTTTTTTCTCCAACACCTCTTGTGGGGTTTGATATTGATCTCTCAAATGCAGGATTATCTGAGTTGTTAAAAATAATTTTCAGATAAGCAATAGCATTTTTGATTTCCATTCTTTCATAGAATCTTTGGCCGCCATATATTCTGTAGGGGATGCTTGATCTTAACAACGCCTCTTCAAGGGCTCTTGATTGAGCATTAGATCTATATAAGACAGCTGCATCAGAGTACATTTCTCCTTTGTTCATCCAATCTTTTAAAATATCGGCAACAAATCTAGCTTCATCTTGTTCGTTGTATGCCTGATATAAAATAATTTGCTCTCCTTCAAGTTTGTCAGTCCAAAGATTTTTACCAAGCCTATCAGTATTATTTTCAATTAAAGCGTTTGCAGCTCCTAAGATAATGTTTGTAGACCTATAATTTTGTTCTAATCTTATGATCTCTGCTGTATCAAAAGTTTTTGTAAATGATTCTACATTTTCAACTTTGGCACCACGCCATCCATAAATAGATTGATCATCATCTCCGACTGCTGTTATCGATGCTTTTTCTGAAGCTATTTCAAGGAGCCAATTATATTGGATAGTATTAGTATCTTGAAACTCGTCTACTAATATTGATTTAAATCTGGCATGAAAAAAAGCCTTCGCAGATTCGTTATCACGAATTACCTCATATGATCTTAATAATAATTCACCAAAATCAACAAGATTATCTCTCAGGCATGCCTTCTCATACTCTTTATATATTTTATTAATATTTTCTTTAAAATAATCGCCCTTATCGTCCACAGATTCACTCCTAAAGCCCTCATCTTTCCATGCATTAATCTGCCATTGGCTTTGACGAGATGGCCAGACAGATTCATCCAAACCTGCTTCTTTAGAAATTCTTTTTATAATTCTTAACTGATCATCTGCATCTAAAATCGTAAAACCGCTACTTAATCCTGCTTCTTTATGAAACCTTTTAAGCATTCTGTGAGCAAGACCATGAAAAGTTCCCACCCAGCCATCCATCATGGGAGCCTCTAATAGCTCTTCAATTCTTGATCGCATTTCTAATGCGGCCTTATTGGTGAAAGTTACCGCCATAATAGAGGCAGGATTTTTTCTAAGTGCCTCAACTTCCCATGCAATCTTGTGAACCAAGACTCTTGTCTTTCCTGATCCAGCACCAGCCAATACCATCAGGTGTTGTTTTTCAGACGTCACTGCTGATCGCTGTTGATCATTAAGATGTTCTAAAATGTGTGATACGTCCATTTAGGGATTCATTTTTTTGCTTAAGAGAGATATTCTAACCTTATGCCAACAAAATTATTGAGACAAATTAAAAATACTCTTCCGGAATTAAGAAAATCTGAAAGAGTGGTCGCAGATTTTGTTCTAAAAGATCCAAAATCGGTTATTACAATGAAAACAGCAGAAGCATCAACTGCTATGGGTATAAGTGAGCCAACGCTAATAAGATTTTGTAAAGCTCTTGGTTTTTCTGGTTACCAAGAGTTTAAAATTAATTTGTCTCAACAATTATCAGCTGATGACTATTTTGTAATGTATGAAATCGATGAAGATGACACTATTCATGAATTGTGCGAAAAGGTATTTGACACAACAATTAGTGAAATCCTTAACGTCAGATCACAAATTAACCAAGATGTGCTTGAGTCAGCTATTGAAGCTTTAGCAAATGCAAAAAGAGTAGAGGTTTATGCTTTCGGAGGCTCTGCTCCTGTTGCCATGGATGCGCAACACAAATTTTTTAGATTAAAAATATCATCATCATTTATTTCTGATCCACACATACAATTAATGTCAGCCAATTCACTTTCAAAAAATGATGTTGTCTTGGCTATTTCACAATCCGGTACCACATCCGCTCTCATTGATAGCGTTAAAATTGTTCGTAAATCAGGAGTTAAAGTAATAGGAATCATGCCTGAAAACTCCCCTCTTGCTAATATTTGTGATTACCCAATAAGTATTAACGTTGGTGATAATTACAGAATAACTAAGCCTCATACTTCAAGAATTGCTTATACAGCAGTTATAGATGTAATGACTATGGGAATAGCTCAGCTAAAACCAGAGGCACAAGAACATTTGTACAACATAGTTGATAGCCAAAGATCATTAAAAATTAAATAGTATTTAAATAGGAGTTTTCATGAGCCAAGAAGTTAAAGATTTTTTTACAACCTACAGCGACTTTGTTACAAAAGTTACCAGTGAACCGAGTTTAGATATGGATGCTCTCAAAAAAAGCATGGATGAAATTGAATCTAGCTCTGATGTAAAGATACCAAGGCTTTTAACTGCTGCTCTTGGCCTTGGGAGTGAGTCTGGTGAATTTGTCGAAATAGTAAAAAAAATGATTCTTCAAGGAAAGCCAGCTTCTGAAGAAAATATTTTTCATATGAAAAGAGAGCTCGGAGATATTATTTGGTATTGGACAACAGCATGTGCTTCTTTGGGATTAGATCCTTATGAGGTAATTAGTGAGAATCAAAAAAAGCTCGAAGCAAGATACGGGGAAAAGTTTGAAGTTGAAAGAAGTGAAGTTAGAAAAGAAGGAGATTTATAAAACTCAGATGAAAGACAAAACGAAAGACCGTAAAGATATTGCTCCATCTGCAACTGAGGATTGTGCTGATGTTACTTCTAGGTACCAAAGATATAAAAAAGAAAATAAAAAATCTCAATTTCCGCCTATTAAATATGAAAAACCACCACACCACTAAATGATAATTTTTCTGGCTTTTATATATATCTTTTCTGCGGTTTTATATTTTTATACAAATAAAGCTGGTTATAGTTTTCTAAGATATATTTGGAGAAGAAAAAATATAAATGTTTATCTTTCAACTGAAATATACTATTTAGTACTTACATCATTTATTGTCTTTACTAGTAATCCTCTAAATTGGATTGTTGCAATTTTAATGTTTCTTCACCTTATTGGAATTGCATGGCTTGTGGCTAGCCCAAATAGTTTTTATCAAATGGCAGAGGAGTCAATTAGTCTAGATAGCGAAACTGTAGAAAATGCTGTTGTTATAATGTTTTTGATTTACGCCGGAATGGCTTTATTTTCAAGAATTATCTAGGATTCTAACCTTTTTAAAAGGCTTGATGTATCCCAGCTTCCTCCGTCCATTTTTTGAATCTCCTCATAAAAGCTATCTACCAAATCAGTTATTGCCAGATCTATTCCCATTAGCTTAGCTTGATCTAAAACGATGTTAAGGTCCTTTCTCATTAAATCTACAGCAAAGCCATGATCATAACGTCCCTCTTTCATAGACTCCCATCTGTTATCCATATGCCAAGATTGTGCCGCTCCTTTTGATATAGCTTCAACTACCTCACTAATTTCCAAGCCTGCTTTTTTAGAAAAATAAATGCCTTCTGCTAATGCCTGTATCAATCCTGCTATACAAATTTGATTAACCATTTTTGTTAATTGCCCATGTCCAGAAGGACCCATGTACTTAACAAACTTAGAATATGGCTTGAGGATATCTTTTATTGAAATAAAAATTTTTTCATCACCACCAACCATTACAGACAGCTTGCCCAATTCAGCGCCAACCTGGCCCCCAGATATAGGCGCGTCTAAAAAAAAGCACCCTTTTTCTGCCAAAATAGTATTCATTTCTTTTGCTAGTTCAGCCGAAGTTGTTGTATGGTCGATAACAACAGTTCCAGGAATAAGAGCGTCAAGCATTCCGTTTATAGTATTCCTAACATCATCATCGTTGCCGATGCATAAAATAATTACATTAGACTTTTCTGCTATCTCCGTTACAGATTTTGCCTTCGTAGCTTTTTTACAGTGACTTATCCAGTTATTTAACTTTTCTGAAGAACGATTAAATACCGAGACTTTATAACCATCCTCATACAGATGCCTCGCCATTGGAGACCCCATTACGCCTAAACCAATAAAGCCTAAGTTATTTGCCATTATTATTTTCTGCTTGATATTTTTTTAGATCTTCCCAATCATGAGGAGTCCCAGCATTTAAGCTGATGTCTGATTTGCTTGCCCTGTAAAGACTTTGAGTTCTTAGCTTGCCTTTATCTTCTTCTTTTCCAAAAAGTTTATTCCAGCCTTCTTTAAAATGCTCTCTAAGATTTCTTTTAGTCATAAATGACTTTGTTAAACTATATAATCTTCTCTGTACTTTTTAGCTGTTCTTTTTGTACCTGTTTCAGATATATACTCGTCTGTAATACCTTTTGTACCAGAAACTCCAGTTTTGACTGCATTAATCATTGTGACTATTGCGGCCCAAGAAACTACACTAATAAGTATTAATATTGCTACTTCCATCAGCCCTCTCCTCTGATAAAAATTATTTATTATTAAATTCTGCTTTCGCGTTATTATACTCTTCTTTGATTCTATTTACTAAATCTTCAACACTTGGATCGTCTTTGATGCCTCCAATGCCTTGGCCTGAACCCCATATATCTTTCCAAGCTTTTGCATCAGTATTTCCTCCTGATCCAAAATTCATTGAAGACTTGTCAGCATCTGGAAGGTTATCAGGATCAAGACCTGCATTTTTTATTGAAGGTTTTAAATAATTTCCTGAAACACCTGTAAACAAACTTGAATAAACTATGTCATCTGCAGCGCTGTCAATTAACATCTGTTTGTATCCCTGATCAGCATTTGCTTCTTTAGTGGCAATAAAGCGAGTTCCCATGTAAGCAAAATCTGCTCCCAATGCTAAAGCTGAGGCAACTGAATAACCATCTCCAATTGATCCCGACAGTATTACCGTGCCATCGAACCATTCTTTGACTTCTCTTAACAGTGCAAATGGCGATAGTGCGCCTGCATGCCCTCCTGCTCCTGCGCAAACTAAAATTAAACCATCAACCCCTTGTTCAGCTGCTTTTTTTGCATGCCTAACATTAATGACATCGTGGTATACAAGACCCCCGTAGCTATGGGCAGCTTCAACCAATTCTGCAGGCGGTCTCAATGATGTAATAATTATAGGAACTTCTTGCTTGACGCATGTAGCCATGTCATCCATAAGCCTGTCATTTGAACCATGACAAATTTGATTTACTGCAAAAGGAGCAACTTTTTTGTCTGGATTTTGTTCTTGATATTCTGCAAGCTCTGTTTTGATTCTTACAATCCACTCTTCTAAAACATGTTGCGGCCTAGCATTTAAAGCAGGGAAAGAACCAATAATTCCAGCTTTGCATTGAGCAATTACTAACTCAGGACCTGATACAAGAAATAATGGTGAGCCTATAACTGGTATAGACAAGTTTTTTTTGATGTGTTCCGGTATTGCCATTGGTCTGCTCCTTATAATTTAGATGATTCTATGCTTTTATTAATGATAGGTACAAGCTAATTTGAATAATCTGACACCAAGCCCACAAATGCTCTTAGTCCAACATCAAGCGCCCCATCATCAACCACAAAATATGGAGAGTGATTTCCAGGTGCCTCCATAACACCTGGGGCATTTACACCAAGCCAAAAGTACATACCAGGTATTTCATTTGAAAAAAATGAAAAATCTTCAGCTCCTGTAGACGGAGTCATCTCATATACTTTATTTTCTGCAGCTTCTCTCAAGGATGGGGTTAATCTTTTTACAAGGTCTTTATCATTAAAGGTTACTGGATAAAAGCCTCCAACATCAAATTCAACTGATATCTCTGTTCCAGTACCAAGAGCAACACCTGCCGCAACTTGTTCTATTTCATTGTAAATTTCTTCCCTAAGTTTTGGATCAAAAGTTCTAATTGTTCCCTGTATTTCTGAATCCTCTGGAATAATATTTCCTCTTGTGCCTGACCTGATAATTCCAACTGATATTACAGCAGGATTATTTACGATATTTATTCTCCTACTAACAATAGTGTTCAAATTTTGAATAAGTTCAGCGGTTGCCATTACAGGATCAATTGAATCCCATGGTCTTGAGCCATGAGCTTGGACTCCTTTGATCTTTATTCTATAGGTGCTAGCGGCTGCCATCGCTGGGCCAGAAGCAACACCAATATATCCATTTGGGCCATTTCCAACATGAAGACCAAAAATGACTTCGGGTTTGTATCTATCGAATATGCCCTCTTCAAGCATCATTTTTGCGCCGCCATTTTCACCCTCTGGAGGACCTTCTTCGGCTGGTTGAAAAATTAACATTACGTTACCTTTAAGTTGATTTGCATTTTTAGATAAGAATTCTGCAACACCCATTAGAATAGCTACATGAGCATCGTGCCCACATGCATGCATAATTCCAACTTCTTGACCTAAATATTCAGTTTTTTCTATTGAGGCAAAAGGCAGTCCTGTCTTCTCAACAACTGGTAACGCGTCCATATCTGCTCTTAATGCAATTGTTGGTCCTGACTTTGATCCCTTTATTAACCCAACAACACCTGTATAAGCAATACCAGTTTCGACTTCAATGCCAAGTGAGCGCAAATGATCTTCAACTTTTTTTGAAGTTCTGAACTCTCTATTGCTAAGCTCAGGATGCTGATGAATATCATGTCGCCATTCAATGACTTTTTTCATTAATGTTTCAATGTCTTGATTTAGGTCATTTTTCAAATTAGAAGATGCTTGGGTTGAAATAACAAAAGTAACTAAAAGCATTATTTTTTTCATTTTAAGATTATAATCCTCAGTTTTTTAAAACACTAATAACATGGACATAAATAATCTTAGAAATATTGCAATCATTGCCCATGTTGATCATGGAAAAACAACACTGGTAGATAAGCTTCTACAACAATCCGGAACACTTGATAGAAAGAATATGGATTCTGAAAGAATCATGGACTCTAATGACCAGGAAAAAGAGAGAGGAATAACAATAACTGCAAAAAATACCTCAATTAATTGGAAAGATCATCTTATAAATATTGTAGATACTCCTGGTCATGCTGACTTTGGTGGAGAAGTTGAAAGAGCTCTTTCAATGGTTGATTCTGTTCTTCTTCTGGTTGATGCGGTTGATGGTCCAATGCCACAAACACGATTTGTTACTCAAAAGGCGTTTGAAAAAGGCTTAAAGCCGATTGTTGTTATTAACAAAGTTGATCGTCCAGATGCGAGGCCTGATTGGGTTCTAGATCAGGTTTTTGATTTATTTGACCGTCTGGGTGGAACTGACGAACAGCTAGACTTTCCAGTTATATATGCTTCAGCTATAGAGGGCATTTCAGGTCTAGAGGCTGATGAAATGACTGAAGATATGACCCCTCTGATAGAAATGATACTTGATAAAGTTCCTGCTCCAGAGGTTAAAAAAGACGGTCCGCTGCAACTTCAAATAAGTGCACTTGATAGTAATAGTTATGTTGGAGTTATTGGTATAGGCAGAATTAAACGGGGATCTGTAAAACCTAATGACCAGGTCACGGTAATAGATAGAGAAGGTGCAACAAGAAAAGGTAAGGTTCTTCAAGTTATGGGATATGAGGGGCTGGAACGGGTTGAGGTTGCTAGTGCTGAAGCTGGATCGATAGTTTGTATAACAGGAATTGATAAGCTCAACATATCCGATACCATATGTGATCCCATGCATGTTGAAGCCCTTCCCCCTCTATCTGTAGATGAGCCGACAGTAAGTATGACTTTTCAAGTTAATGACTCTCCTTTTGCCGGAAGAGAGGGAAAATTTGTTACTTCAAGAAATATTAAAGAAAGACTTGAAAAGGAATTAATCTCAAATGTTGCTTTAAGGGTTGTACAAGGTGATAGCCCTGACAAATTTATAGTCTCTGGACGTGGCGAGCTGCATTTATCAGTTTTAATTGAAACAATGCGTAGAGAAGGTTTTGAATTAGCAATATCGAAACCACAAGTAATTCAAAAAGAAGTTGGAGATGAAATACATGAACCATTTGAGCAAATTGTGATTGATGTTGAAGATATCCATCAAGGCTCTGTAATTGAAGAGCTTGGTCCAAGAAAAGCTGAGCTTAAAAATATGGAACCTGATGGCAAAGGAAGGGTAAAACTTGAATTTATGGCGCCATCAAGAGGCATTATTGGCTTTAGATCACACTTTTTAACAATTACTAGTGGTACAGGAATAATGACAAGCGTGTTTGATCATTACGGTCCTGTAAAAACAGGCGAAATAGCAAAGCGTACCAATGGCGTGATGTATGCTATGACGGCAGGAAAAACTCTTGCGTATGCATTATTTAATTTACAAAATCGTGGAAAGTTATTTTTAGGTCATGGGCAAGAAGTATATGTAGGTCAAATTGTTGGGCTTCATTCAAGAGATAATGATTTGCCGGTAAATCCAACAAAAGCAAAACAATTAACAAACATAAGAGCAGCAGGAACAGATGAAAATTTAATACTAGTTCCTCACATTAAACATACACTGGAGCAAGCACTTGAATTTATTGAAGATGACGAGCTTGTTGAAGTTACTCCACAATCAATCAGGCTTAGAAAAAAGGGAAGAGTTAGAACATAATTTATAAGACTCTTTTTTGTTTAATTGGTGAAACCTATCTGATACTATCTAGGGTATGAGGTTAGTTAATTTTTTATTGGTTTTTTTCATATCCTTTAATTCTTTTTCAGAAGAAGGCAGGCTTGGCAGAGAACCAAATAATTTTAAGTATACCTCTTTGGGTGTTGACTTAATTCAATCAGATAAAACAGGGATTGGAGCAAAGCTATCGTTTGCATTGCCCGGACCTCTTTATGCTGTCATAGAAAGAAAAGCTGAGGGAGTTGATTCTGATAATGATTCTTATGATCGAATAATTAATGGTGTGAGGCTTGGAGCTCAGGCCGGTATTGGCGATCTCATAAGCAATATTTCAGCCAAAGGCATTAATCTTGGAGTAAAAAATATTTTTGATGTTTACGGGGAGCTTGGTGTTAAAAGTGTTGCCATAGATGGAGATGTAAATTCATTCTCAGAAGATGATACTCAAGCTCACTTTATTGGAGGTTTGAGGTTTGGCGACTCAAATAACTGGGAAGGTAAAATTTTTATTGACTATTCTAAAGAATCTGAAGTTGTTATTAAGCCATGTCCTGAAAATCAAATTTGCCCGGCTGTTATTGAATATATTTTAAGTGAAGAGACTGATCAAAAATATGGTTTTAATATTTTGTATAACATTAATAATAGAAGTGCTACTTATATTGAAATAACATCTAGTAAAGTTTTTGATAGTACTCTTAAGCTAGGTTATCAAATAAATTTTTAGCTATTTCAGTCTTCTATGATTGGCATGTCATATCATTGCCACAACACAATGGAGATTTAATTTTCCCATCATAGTTTGAGCAATCATTTTGCTTGCATTGTGATATTTGAACTTTGCTTCCGTCATCTAAATCAAGATGTCCGTCTACAAGAGGCTCATTACATTCACCACATGATGTATTGACCGACATTCCGCATTCGTTACATTTATAAGTTGCCATAGATAATTGTCTCCCAGATACAACTATATATATTTTTCAAAGTATTTTACAGAGTGATTATGAAAATCTCTTTCACCAACTTCTTCAAACCCGCTCTTAGTATGAAAGTTTAAAGATATATCATTTTTTGGAAATGAATTTACTTCACAACATATAGGTAATAATTCTTTAGATGCTAACTCATCAAGAGCTCTATATATGTATGTTCCAAAACCCATTCTTCGAAAACCAGTTTTGATAACGACTCTGTCTATATATATGAATTTATCTTTTTTGTTGTTAAAAAATTTATAGTTTTCAGAACCATAAATTGAGTTTTCTCTAAAACAAATAACAAAGCCAACTATTTGATTTTTATATTCTGCTAATAGACTAGTTGAACTTAATTCAATGAGTGTGGCAAAAGAGTCAATATTATCAATAAGTCCAACTTCTGGTGTATTTTCTTGATTAAGAGAATATAAACTTGTTAGCAGTTTTCTTGAGAGATTTTTTGATAATTTGGTTACTTTTAAATGATGAATTTGATTCACTATCTATATATTTTTATGTGGCGGCATCTATTTCATCAAGTGCGTTATTTATTTTTGCAGCAACATCATTTATAAAAAGCTCTTTAGTTAAACTATAACTTGGATGCCCCATAGTGGCTAAGTCCTCTGCTTTTTGAAGAGCTATCTCCATCAGCTTTTCTTGCTCTACAGCTTGATCCATAAGTCCAGCATCAACCGCAGTTTCAATCGAATACATCTCTGCACCTAAAATTGCTCTATATTTATGTCTTTCTGAAACCCTAAATCTAATAAGCTCGAGTATTGGTGTTGGTATTACCATATTGGTTCTCATTTCATTGGCCCCAATCATAAAGTCTCCCTTTGCACCAATTCTAAAATCACAGCAGCAGAGCAAGAATGTACCTAAGGCAATTGCGTGTCCAGTGCATGCACCTATTACAGGCCGTGGAAATGACAAGATTCTAGATAAAAGCCTGAAACCGCTTGATGTCATCTCATGAATTGCTTTCATATCACCTGATGAGATTATTTTTAAATCAAAACCTCCTGAAAGAATTCCCACTCTTCCTGTAATTATTAGTGACCCCATGTCTGTAGGAACTTTATCTAGACATTTATTAATATCTTCGATCATTGCTGAAGAAATAACATTTGCCTTACCATCATCAAGAGTAATGAGTGAAATATTGTCTTTAATGGTAAATGTTGCTAATTTTTGAGTCATATTATTTTTAATAATTTTCGGGGCGTTTCGCTTGATATTGTAGAAAGTAATTCTTGACCCAGCCCAAGTCTTTTTCAGTATCTCCAGTTGGGTTATAAAATTTATCTAAATAAATTCTCTTATTACCAAAATCAAATGCGCCAAGAAAAATTTTTCCGTCGACAGCTTGGGCTATTCTAAGGAAGCCTGATTTAAATTTTTCAGTTTTTGCTCGAGTCCCCTCAGGCGACATTGCAATTATTGAACCGTTAAGTTTTTTCATATTATTTATTGCGACATCTGTTAGTCCTAAGCCTGGTCTAGATTTATCAACAGGGATGCCTCCCATATATTTCAAGAAATATCCCAAAATTGGTTTTTTAAATAGGCTATGCTTGCCAAAAAAAGTTATTTTTGCATCTAAGCCTAAGATTGCTGCGAATCCAAAAACTCCGTCCCAATTTGAAGTATGAGGACCAGCAATAATAATTATGTTTTCATTCTCATCCAGTTCAGGAACTAAGCCTTCGACTTTCCATCCAAAGGAGCGTAAAAATAATCTCGCTAGTGCTTGAACTATTTTAGGTCTAGACGCCCAATATTTATTTGGTATTTGGTTGCGAGATACAACCTTTGAATTGGTTTTATTTTCCATGCTAGTAACTTTATGATCTATCTTTTAGGTAATAAGGAAGGTACATAGCATAACAAATTACTATGGCTGCAATGTATAAATCAATTATATGAAATGGCTCAGGTCTCATGAACGAGGTTATATTGTTACCAATTGGTTTTTCAGCTAGAAACCAGTAATTTGTTCCCAAGAGATAGTTAATTAGATAAGTAAAAATTAATAAGATGCTTGCATAGCATAATGCTTTAAAAACATCTCTTAAATATGGCCTTTGTTTATCAATAATAATGGCATATGAAACTCCCATGATAATCATTGTGTGTCCTATTTGACTCTGAATGTAGCCAATGTATGGAAATCCATAGAAAGTGTCTGGTGTAAGAATGGACATGCCCCCACCAGCAATGCCAAAGAAAAATGCAAAGATGAAAAAATCTCTGTGTCGAGTAATAAAATATAAAATCACTGAAATAGTTGAGAAATCACATAAATGAAGAGGCAATCCCTCTTGCCACATACCGCTCATGATACCTTCTCTGTAGAAATCCATAATCTGATTAACAATTAATAAAAATGTTATGACATATGCTAAATTTTTTTGTGTATGGATTGATCTGTTTGCAAAATATTTTGGAACATAAATAATTGCTGAAATGCATAACACAACAGTAATGACGTGAGATAAACTCAATAAGTTAAGCTCATTCATTTGCTAATAAAGAATCAGCTAAGGTGATTCCGGTAATGAATCATAATTTAAATCCTCATAAGGATTCTGAATTCCGATAGCATCAGGATGCACAACAGAAATATCAATATCACTTCCATAGTCACCAGCGACAAAACCACCCACGGTGTTACGAGGAGCAATATATATTGTTGCAAATCTTCCGCTTTTAGAATAAACAAGTGTTACTTCCTCACCAACTTTTGATGAAATTAATTGCCAGCCAGTTGAAAGTGTTTCTGTTCCATAAAAAATTAAGTTTTCTGCTGGACTAAAACCAGATTCCAGAATTATTCTACCTGATATGGCCTCACCGGTACCCAAAAGAACTGTTGGCGCTTTTATTATTTTAGCGTCATCAGGCAAAGGCAAGTCTTCTAACAAATATGCAATAACTTTTCTTTGATTGGCCTGATATTCATCAGTAATAATAGCGCAACTTGGTAAAAGAATAATTACTAATAGATAAGAAATAAAGTGTTTAATTTTCATAAAAACAAGTATTGCATTTTTTGTTTAAATTTTCACTAATTTTTTAATTTTAAAAATTTTAAATGTCAAGTTTACTTGACATAATTAAATACTAAATATATATTTGCATAATTTGGAGAGCAATAAATGGCAAAAATAACTCATAAAGGTTCATGGATTCAAATAAGCTCGCTTAATAAAGAGGATAAAAAAAATTACCTAACCTCTCTTGGCATGTTTTTTATTGGTGCATTATTTTGGGGCGTTCATTTAACAACTGTTGATGGTATTTTTGGGCCTGCAATCGAAGAAGACTCTACATCAATTTTTTATTCGATTGTGAGAATATTGATTGTGCTTTGTTGGGCAATAGCAATTATCTTCAATACAAAGTTTCTTAAAACTCAAGATGAATTAATGCATCACTATTACTATTATCTTGGAGCTTGGGGAGGAATGGGCTTTGTTGTCTTTGGAATGTTTATTTCAATTATTGATGCGTATATAAATACGACTTTTGGTTTCTATTCTTACTTTATTGCATTTGGTGTCGGTACAGGTATAGGCGGCTATATGTTTGACAAAAAGTATTTGAGAGATGAAGAATAATTTAAAAAATTTGCGTAAAAGTAAAAATATGAGTCAAAATGACTTGGCCGATGCGCTACTTGTTAGCAGACAGACTGTTAACTCTATTGAGAATGGGAAGTTTGATCCATCTCTAACGCTGGCTATAAAACTAACCAAATATTTTGATGTTTCTTTAGAAGAAATTTTTATTTACGAAGATTAGTTTAGATAAACTTTCCCAAAAGAATTATCTATAAAATCTTTCCAAGAAATTGATTCTTGTTTCACGAATCCTGTAGTTTTTATTTTTCCTTCTATATACATATCTAAAACACTGCATACGCCTGATGCGGTTGATCTTTGTATAGCACTATATTTTTCATCGCCGTATATTTTTTTAAAATATGTTTTTTCTTGAAGAACTCCATTAATTTCTCCAATTACTTTTACATAAAATAAAATTACATCATTGGTTGTTCTTGGAACTTCTTTGTCGAATAACTTTTCCAACACATCTTTATTCTTTTTGAGGTGAAGATCATTAAATAAAAACTTCATGTGGTTTAGGTGTCCAGGATACCTTATGGTCTTATATGAAAGATTTTCAACTTTATTTTCATATGTTTCACACATGGTTGCGCAGCCACCGCTAGTATTGAAAGCCTCATAAGACTCACCCTCGATTGTTAACTTTTCAGCCCCTTCAAGAGGCATAACTTTTATTGACTTACCTTCATAAATAGCATCAGCCTCATTGCAATATTCATTAATTAAGCCATTGGTTGACCAACTTAAGTAATAACTCATTTCATTGTTTGTAAAGCGAGGAAGAGCGCCCACCCTCATCATTACCTCATTCACTTTATCAAATTCATTTATCATGCTGGCTGCACATATATTAATCGCTCCAGGAGCTAAACCGCATTGAGGCATCATTATGCTCTTTGAATTTATGCTCCTTATAAATTCCGTTGTTTCAACATCTTCAGTTAGATCAAAATATCCTATGCCCATTTCAGCAGCTACCGTTCCAATGTTCTGATTGATGGCAAATGGTCCAGCAGATATAACCGCGTCAGTTCCTTTCAGAAATTCTCTTACCTGGTCAATATCTCTAGCATCAAGACCCTCGGTAATATCTCCGTGTTTAATTTCGTATTTATCTTTTAATAGCTGCTTTATTGCCCAGCCAATATTTCCTTTCCCAATTATTGCTATCTTAGCTTTCATCAAACTCTACTCCTTGAGCAAGAGGAAGATCGCTTCCGTAATTTACAGTTGCTGTGATTCTTCTCATATAAGTCTTCCAAGAGTCCGAGCCAGACTCTCTGCCTCCACCAGTATCTTTTTCTCCTCCAAATGCACCACCAATTTCAGCTCCACTTGTACCAATATTTACATTAGCAATACCGCAGTCACTTCCCTCAGAACTTAAAAATAATTCTGATTCTCTTATATCATTTGTAAAAATAGAGCTGCTAAGGCCTTGTTTAACATTATTTTGCATATGAATTGCATTTTTGAAGTCTGAAAACTTTTTGACATAAAGGATTGGTGCAAAAGTTTCTGAAAGCATTTCATCCTCAATTTTTGACACCTCAACAATAGCTGGCATTACATAAAACTCATTTGGATCGCCTACCTCAAGCCTTTGTCCACCATGAATTTTTATATTCTTTTCTTTAAGTGATTTTAGAACTTCTTGCATATCATCAAAGCTTTTTTTAGAAATTAGTGGGCCTAGCTGAGACGACTTGTCTGACGGATCGCCGACTTTCAAAGTTGCATAATATGCAAATAACTTTTCCATAAATTCTTCATAAATATCTTCATGAACAAAGGCTCGCCTTAGAGTTGTACATCTTTGTCCTGTTGTGCCTGCTGCTGAAAAAGTTACTCCTTTAATAGTCAAATCTAAGTCAGCTGTTGGGCAGATTATTGCTGCATTATTCCCACCTAATTCCAGTAATGTTCTTCCCAGTCTTGCTGAAACTAATGGAGCAAGCTCTTTGCCCATTTGGGTGCTTCCAGTAGCTGATATAAGAGGAATATTTGGATCTTTGCATAAAGTTACTGCTGCTTCATTGCCTCCATTAAGGACAAGTATTAGATCTTTGTGGTCAACAGCAACTTTGTCCCATATTTTTTTTATGGAATTAGCACATCCTGTAGCATGGGGGCTTGGTTTCCAAATAATGCTATTGCCGCAAACAGAAGCTAAGCAAAAATTCCAAGCAAAAACAGCCATTGGAAAATTAAAAGCTGTAATGCAACCAACCACTCCAAGAGGTTGCCATAACTCTTGCAACCTATGATCAGGCCTTTCACTAGGCATTGTTAGCCCGTATAGCTGTCTGCTAAGGCCAGTGGCAAAATCACACATATCAATTGCTTCTTGAACCTCTCCCTCTGCTTCAGAAACAATTTTTCTTGCCTCTTTAGTTATAACTTTAGCTAAATTAGCTTTTTGATTTCTTAATTCATTACCAAATTCTCTTATTATTTCTCCTCTTTTTGGTGCTGGCATGAGTCGCCATTTTTTCTGAGCTTCTTTTGAGGTATTTACTAGTTCATCATGACTATTAAATTTCATTCATCTCTCCTTTTGAAATTTTAATAATTTGATAAACATAAAAAATCCCAAAAATAACTACATACGACATATAAAAATTTTGAACCAGGGGGTCTTCAATTGAGCTCGCAAGCGGGTTGCTTGGAGGAACTCTCTGAAGCACTTCTGCAGTCGTTGGCAGCATGCTAAAAAAAACTGTTCCGGTTAGGGTGAGCTGCTTCAGATAATGATTTAAAAATCCAAAAATATTCTTTTTATGAAAAATATAAGCAAAAAGAACAGCAAAAATAGTCATCACAGACAAGATGTGAGCGGTATTAAAATAACCAGTTGCTCTATATATAAACAATGATGACGCCGAGGTTACAACAGTAGCAATCAAGTAGAATTTTGCCAGCCCAATATTTATAAAAATAAATCTATCTCTAAATAAAAGATAGAGGCCTGCTATGATAGCTGGTATGCCAACAATAGTATGAAACCATCCCACGTAGGTAATTCCGCCAATCATATTTATACCTCCCCAATGTATATATATTTAAGAAATATTTTACTCTATTTAAGACAAAAGATATTTTTGCAATAACCTTACTTTTTCATCGCCTCCAAAATAATCTATTTCTTCTGTGTCAAAAGTTTCGATGCTAGTAATTAAATTTCGTTTTTGTTCGGGATAGCTATGAATTAATGAAAGTGGTTGGAACATAACATTAATAGTAAATAATGAATAATCTTCATGAAATCTGCACAATGTTTCTTTTTCAGATCTTATAAACCATTGGGCTGGATTATCGAGCAACGAATCTTCTTCAACAAGATGAAACCTTTCTGTGTCTCCGTGAATTAACCAATTTTGCCTTGCAAATGGTTTCATAAGCGGAGCTTGTTTTATGAAAGTAGAAATTCTATCGCCAATTTTTTCATTAAGTGTTGTTACGGGGTTATGAATTGCTCTTAACGATTTTCCTATTTTTGACTTAACATTCCAATAGCTAGGAGAGCAAATGCTGGCAGCCAAAAGCTCTTGATCGCCTTTTGCTCTAATTAGACATAAATCATCTTGAATGAGTAAGCTCATGTCAGCAATTAGATCATTATAAATTGACTCTCTTAAGTTAAATTTTTCACTTAAGATTTCTTGTGCTTCAAGAGAATCGTTTGTTACAGCAACAACATCATCATACTTGTTATCTAGTAATTCTTTCTTATATGAGTAAAGGTTGGCTCCAATTTTTCTATTTAGCCACTCATCTGTAGATATTGGCTTGAGTCCTAACCTATATTTTTGCTTTCCATCACCCCAGGGAGGATTCTCCCAAAAGAAAGAATCAACATCTAGCATTCAAGCTTTTTTGGTTTCCGATTCCTGCGGAGATCTGAAGATTGGCCAGAATAATTGAGTTAGCACAGATACTTCTGATAGGTTCTCTACGCCAACTTCTTTAGGATATTTCCTTGTTATTTTTGCGGTGCCGAAAATAATATCCCAAATGAATAATAAGTTTCCGTAATTACCTTTATAGTGAGTATTCTCATCGCTTAAATGTTTGCCATGGTGCATCCAATGAGTTGAAGGTGTTGATATAGTTCTCTCAAGGATCCACATAATCGGACTCATCCACTTTATCTCATAAAGTTTCTTATCCCATCTTAAATCTGTGTGGGCTCCAAATATTACAGCTTGCTTTATTACGATATAAACAGCATAAACCCACCCCGATCCCAAGTAAAAAAGAGCACCTGCGAACCAAAGTCCAGGCATTAATATGTAATATAAGAAAGCATTCCTAAAAACAATTCTAATAGACATGTACTCAGAGTCATGATGCGCTCTATGAAGGTTATATAAAACTGGAACATTGTGGCAAGTTCTATGCCACCAGTATTGTGTCATATCATCAAAAATTAAAAGCAAGCCAAATATTGCAAAAAACCCCCATTCAGAAATAAGGCCCTTGCTGGCTGGAAAAAAGGTTTCAGTCAAACCATAGCCAAGACCAAAAACTATTGGGAGTACAAGAAAATTTAATTGAAAAAAGCCAAATAGTTCAACCACTCCATCTTTTGGCCTTTGATTATGTTTA
>Ga0222719_10001111_pt1 | contig 26611 bp, 25 predicted proteins | sample C33_34DmetaG_FD_165039 | JGI IMG/M metagenome (GOLD analysis project Ga0222719, IMG submission 165039) | Estuarine water microbial communities from San Francisco Bay, California, United States - C33_34D | ecosystem: Environmental > Aquatic > Marine > Unclassified | place: USA: California...
CAGGTATGTTAGCAAACAACCCATTAGGTTATGCATTGTTCAATACATATTTTGCTCCAGTATTAAGCAAACCAAACTTTGCTACAATAGAAAGTATCTTTGGCGAAAATGATACAGGCGTGTCAGGATATGTTGTTGATGTAATTTCATCTGGTGACGCTGTTGGTGATGGCGACGCTATTATAATTAGAAAATCAACCAGTGACGGAAGTTTCCTTCCAGTACCAGGTAGCTATGACACCGTTATAGAAGGAGGTCAATTAGATTATACAACTGCTCAAGGTATACTAGCAGAAGAAATTAATATTGACGGCGATGGATTTGCAACGCCTACAAACAGTGGCGGCCCTGATGAACAATTACCTGGTAGAGTTTTTGACACAGTAGATATAAAAGTTTATGAAAGACCAACTAGTGGTTCAAGCCAAATACACAGTCGTAACTATATAGGAGATGGTGTTACTACAGAATTTGGAATAGGAACAGATCCTATTTTAGATAAGAATGTATTTGTAAAAATTGACAACGTCATTCAAACAGCCTACACTATAGATAATACTACAGATAAAGTAAAATTTACAACTGCACCTCCTGCAAATTCAAACATAAACATTGTGACACTTGACTATAGCGGAACAAATATTCTAGACTTAGACGAGTTTGTGTCTGATGGAAGTAGTGCTGATTTCCTAACTAACATTACCTATGCAAATAATTTAAGCAGCTTAGTAACAATAGACGGAAAACGTGTAGAGCATGTAATTACAAAGAGCAACTCAACATATGCGGCGGAAAATAGAATTGTTATTAGATTCGCTGAACCACCAGTTGCAGACGCAGTAGTCAAGTATGCAATATTTGAAGGTGAAATACAAAACTTTAGTGCAGTTACTATAGATGAATTTACAGCAGACGGAAGCACTCAACCTGTGTTTGATTTAACACAGACTCCTTTCACACAAAAACCCTATGAATGGTTTACTATTGTACAAGTAAATGATACTATATTAAATGCTGGATATTCACAAAAATATACTATGACTGATAGTAAGGAATATCAGCTTAAATTATGGCAAGTTCCTACCGGAAGTGTACGAGCAGGACAATTAAGAATTTATCTAAATGGCCAAGAACTTACTTACATACAAGAGTGGACATTTACAAGTTCAGGTCAATTTAATCCTGCATTAGATGATGATGAACAATCAGGTAGTGCAATATTGCTGAATGCAAATGTAGGCTCTGCAGGCGATATTTTAAGAGTTTATGTTGTCGGTCTAGAAGATAGCACAGCCAGTGGCGGCGATTATAGATATGGTTATTATGATAACGATAACAATTTTGTAGAAGATACTAGTAAGTTATACATTTATTCAACGTTGAATGAAAATGATAAAATCAAAGTGTATCAATTTAGCAACCACGATAGCCAAGGCATAGAAAGACAAAACTTAGATGTAGTTGAGCGTACATTACTATCACCTGGTGTAAACACAGGCAGACAGGTGTTTGTGCTTGATGGCAGCACTGCAAATTTAAATTTAAATCCAGCACTAACAATACAAAAAAATTATGCTGTATATTTGAATAATATTAGAATTGATGATCCTAATTACAATACACCACAACAAACAAATAATAATGCAATAATACAGACAATATTTGGTGCAGAACAAACAGTTTTAGATTTACAAGAGTTAGGAATTGCAACAGCAACAGATGACGTAATTGAAATAGTCGAACTTGGTGCTTCTATAACACCAGACGACGGTACAGCTGATTGGTACGAATTAAGACAGCTTAGAGCAGGTTATATAAATTTACAAAGTCCAGCAGTTGATGATCAGTACGTTTGGGTAGTCAAGAATGGTAAATTATTAGATCCTTCTGTAGATTATGTGATAACACCCAACAAAATGCGTATCAAATTAACTGATACTCTCAACGAAAATGATACTATAGAAACATTCCATTTTGCTAAAGAAAGTTTAAAAAATAAATTTGGATGGCGCCAGTTTAAAGATATTTTAAACAGAGATATCTACAAAAGATTAGACGGATCACAAAATTACAAATTGGCTGAACCATTAAATTATAATGATAGAGTCATTGTTGTAGAAAATAGCACCAATTTGCCAGATCCAGTACCAGGATCCAGATACCCTGGGGTATTATTTATAGACAACGAACGTATAGAATATTTTAGAAAAAGCGGAAATGTTCTTACACAACTTAGAAGAGGAACATTAGGGACTGGAGTAAAATCTACATATCCTGTAGGAACGGAGTTTTACGATCAGAGTCAAACTGCGTCGATGCCGTATAAAGATGAAGTAATCACATCTACATTTACTGCTGACGGCACTAGCAGTACATACGAACTTGATTTTACACCTACTAGTGTAAATGAGTTTGAAGTTTTTGTAGCAGGTCGTAGACTTAGAAAAACAACACTAGAATCATACCAGCTAGATACAACTTTAAGAACAACATATGCAACATCAACTGAAGTAATAAGTCAAGATAGTCCTGAAGGTGATGTTACATTACCGGCAGAATTTAGTATTACAGGCAGTAATTTGGTATTGCTTGAAACACCTGGAGAGAATCAGAAAGTAATAATAGTGCGTAAACAAGGTAGACTTTGGAATGATACAGGAATAGCGTTAAGTAATGCTGATAGCGATATTAGTAGATTCTTGAGATCCACAACAGTTGACTTACCCTGATAAATAACACAGTAGGACATAAAAATGAATGATAATCTAAAAGAAAAAAGTGGTATACTAATTAAAGGTCATATAAAGATATTTGATCCTGAGACTAAAGAAGTATACATTGATAAAAATAATGCTATTCATTACGAAAATATGAGTATAGCGTTAGCCGACAGTGTCGGAAATAGAGGTAATGGCTGGATTTACGAAATGAGTTTTGGTAATGGCGGTACAAGTGTGGATCCTACAGGTATTATTACTTACTTGACGCCTAATTCTACAGGAACAAATGCAAGTTTATACAATCAAACTTATACTAAGATTGTAGATGACAATAGCGTAAACAACACTGATCCAGTAAGAAATAAAATTGAAACACGTCACGTAAGTGGTACAAATTATACTGATGTTCTTATAACTTGTTTGTTAGATTACGGTGAACCTAGCGGGCAGGACGCATTTGATACAGCGACTGATCAAAACAGTTTATATGTATTTGATGAACTAGGACTAAAAGGTTATAATGCAAGCGGTACAGGAAATTTACTAACACATGTTGTATTCCACCCTGTTCAAAAAAGTTTGAATAGATTAATTCAAATTGATTATACTGTTAGAATCCAAAGTCTTGCTGGCACGGTCGGGGAATAATAAATGGCATATACAATAGCATATACAGACCAAGCAAACAAAGGAACAATAACTGTTGAAGATAATACTATCAACACAATAACTTCTTTAGGATTACCTGGTAGAAATACCACTGCATATGGTACAACTATTGCTACAAACTTTTTACATTTATTAGAAAACTTTGCAAGTGCCACTGAACCATCTACTCCGGTAGAAGGGCAGTTATGGTATGATACAACTCCTGGCGTAGAACAATTAAAGGTATATGACGGAACAAATTGGGTAGCAAGCGGCGGACTAAAAAAAGCAACTACTGCACCGCAAGCAGGGCAAAGTTTAATTGGAGATCTTTGGGTAGATACTGATAATCAACAATTATATTTGTTTAGTGGTTCAGGATGGGTATTAGTCGGTCCTAACTTTAGTGACGGATTAGTTACAGGTGCAACACCTGTTACTGTGATAGGTACAGATGACGTTACATACAATGTTTTACAAATTGAGGTAGATGCTAAACCAGTAGCACTTATAACGACACAAAGTTTTACACCTAAAGTTGTTATTCCTGGATTTAGCACACTTAACCCAGGATTTAATTTAACTGCAAATAATATTACAGGAGATGGTGTTCCTAAGTTTTATGGAACAGCAGAAAAGGCTGAAGGATTAATTGTAAGCGGAAATACTATTGCAGCTGGAAACTTTCTTAGGGGAGATGTTACAAGTACAACAGCATTTCCTATTAATGTACAAAACAACACAGGAATAAACTACGGTATAAATGCCGAAATGAATATTGGCGTTGAAGGAAATGCAGGTGTATTCCAACATAACATTGCTGGTTCATCTATTGACTTCAAAGTAAAGAATGATGGAATATTAAAAAATGTTCTTAGATTAGATAGTGACTTGAAAGTTGGTATTAATAATGTTGCTCCTGACCAAGAATTAGATGTCACAGGTAACATACAAGCAAGCGGACTTATAAACACTACATCAACTGTAAATAGTACAACATTTGCTGATGGCAGTATTAGGACGACAGGTGGATTAGGTGTTGCACAAGATACAAATATAGGTGGTAAACTAAATGTAACTGGTATTACCACTACGAGAAATATAGTACCTAACGAAAACAATACAAAAGATATTGGTAGTACAACTGCAAAATATGCAAAAATGTATGCAACAACATTTATTGGAAACTTAACAGGTAACGTAAGTGGTACAGTTTCAGGTAGAGCAGGAAGTTCAGATAGATTAACTAGTGCAACAACGTTTAGATTCGCAGGAGATATAACAGCTGCTGACACTGTATTTGACGGACAAACAGGCGGTACATTAAAAGTTTTTAATACAAGTATTAGTAACGACATTGTTGCTGGTAAAACAAATGTTCTGTCTTCTCAAGCAGATGACGAACTACTAATTAACAGAACATCGGGCGATACTGGACTTAAAAAAATTAACAGAATTAATTTGTTCAGTGCAATACAAGGATTAACACCAGTAGGAACTGTAGTTCCTTTTGCAGGAGGTGCCGCACCTGTAGGTTGGTTAATATGTGATGGTACAGAAGTTTTGATAAGTGCCTACGGACAATTACATAATGTAATTGGTACAACATACAAAGCATCACCTACTTCAGGATATTTTGCACTACCTGATTTACGAGGTAGATTTTTATTAGGTGCAGATAATATGGGCGGAACAAGTGCTGATGTTGTTACATCAGCGTCTGCAGATGTTATTGGTGCAAAAGATGGTGCAGAACAAATTACAATAACAACAGAAAACTTGCCTGAACACGAACATGATCTTAGAGGTGATAGCGGCGACCAATACTATGCTATTAGAGATGTAAGCGGCACACCGAATGATAATGACGCAATCGTTTATGATGCACCAACAGGAACAGGTGCTGGTCAAGCCTATCCTGCAAGTGGTGGCATATTAACAGATGATAGTGTAGGGCAAGCAATAAGTGTTATGAATCCATTTATGACAATGAATTTCATAATTTATACTGGAGGGTAAGAGTAGTGAGTTATAGACTAAACAGAACAGACGGTGAATTACTAGTAGACTTAACTGATGGTATACTTGATACAACTACTACCGACTTAACCTTAATTGGAAAAAATTATAAAGGCTTTGGTGAATTCTTAAACGAAAACTTCATTGCTCTTTTAGAAAATTTTGCATCAACATCTCAACCTACAAATCCTATGGTAGGTCAATTATGGTATGATAAACAAGATGCAAGGTTAAAAATTTATGATGGTACAGTCTTTAGACCTGCTACAGGAAGTGTTGTAAGTAGCACTCAACCTAGTAATCTTAACAAAGGCGATATTTGGATTGATAATGAAAATAACAAATTATACATTTGGGACGGATCTGAACTTACCCTTATAGGACCTGAATATAGTGCTGCACAAGGAAAAACAGGATTTGAAGTAACGAGTCAATTAGATGCAACCGATGTGCAACGCACTATATTAAAATTATTTTTAGGTGGCACACTTGTTGGTATATTTTCACCAGAAACATTTTATATTTTACCTGAATATTCTATAGCGGGATATCCACAAGTTGTTGGTGATTCACAAATAGACAATTATTAGAAAAAGGTTTTAATGTAGTTAACAGCGGATTTTTCTATAGAGGAACAGCAACTAGTGCTAAAGGACTTTTAGATGACGCAGGTGTTATTAGAGCTGCAGAAAACTTTATACCTACAGATGCAAATGGCGCAACTACAGGTAGTTTAAAAATTAAAAACAGTGCAGGACTAAGTGTAGGAGTTGGCGAAACAGAATATGCAATTTTGAAAATTTCAGGAACTACAGCAACATTAGAAACACAACAAAGTAATGCAGATCTTGCACTTAAGGTTAGATCCGGAAGTAGTTTCTTGCCTGCTGTTTATGTAGATACTAGTGAAAAATATGTAGGCATTTGGAAATCTAATCCAGCATACAGTTTAGATGTAACAGGAGATGGTCGATTTACAAGTAATCTTACAATTGGTGGTAACTTACTAGTTGAAGGTGACACAACGTATTTGAATACAAGTACGCTAAGAGTCGAAGACAAAAATATTGAATTAGGACTATTAGATGACAGCACCGAAGGTGATGATACAACTATAGACGGCGGCGGAATTATTTTACGAAGCTCAAATGGTAGTAAAGACTGGACCTGGGAACAAGCAACCAATAGTTTTACTTCCAATGTTGATATTGATCTAGAAGAAAATATAGCAAATCCAGATCCCTCTTATAATATAAACGGTACAAGCATTCTAACTAAGACTACACTTGGTAGTACAGTTAACAGTGCGTTAGGAATTACAAGGGTAGGTACACTATCAGAACTTACTGTTGATGATATAAGTTTAAACTCTGCAACAATTACAAGATTAAATGGTACTGGACTTAATATTGTAGCAGGCGGCGATATTACTATTGACAGTCAAAATATTACAGGACTAGCTGAACCTTCTGCAACAACAGATGCAGCAACAAAAAACTACGTTGATGTAGAATTATACAGTAAAGATGTAATTATATCCTTTGATATAACAGGATTATCGGATCCTGCTGTTGTTGGTTCAGGTGACGGTCCAAAAAATAGTATTGCTACATTGTTAGAAAATATGCAGTCTGCAAGCAACTATCAAACAGGAACGACAGCATACGTAATGGCAACTTCATATACAGGATCAACAGTTTCTGGTATTACTGTTGATATTACAACTAGCCCGGATACATCTGGGGTACTTACTAAGTCTAGTATTGCAGTAGATAAAGACAATGTAAGCAGTTCTGAAACAGTAATTCAAGATATTAGCCAAAGTAACGATGCAAGCGGTGTTGCTACATTGACAGCTTTAAGATATCTTTACGAATATACAGTATCTGGAGCTACATGGACATTTGTACGTAGGACATTACAGACAGTAACATAATGACAAAAAGCGATAAATAAACATATAGGGGTAATACATGTCATATACAATTAACAGATATAACAATGTTCAGCTAACAGTTGTAGAAGATGGTACTATAGACCAGACTACAGACTTAAAACTAGTAGGTAAAAACTATGCTGGATATGGAGAAATACAAAACGAAAATTTTGTATTTTTACTAGAAAATTTTGCAGGTGGTAATCAACCACCCAAAGCACTAAGTGGTCAAATTTGGTTCGATACTAGTAATAGTAAACTAAAATTTTATGATGGAACAAAATGGAGAACTACTGGTGGAGCTGAAGTAAGTGCAACTACCCCTGCTGGACTTGCTTTAGGTGATTTTTGGTGGGATACAGGAAACGAACAATTATATGCATACAACGGCACGTCTTTTGTATTAGTAGGACCACAAGGTGTAGGCGATACAGTCACACAATTCCAAAGTGCTAACATCAGAGATAACGGCGGAACTTCTAGACCAGTTATTAAATCTATTATTAACGATGAAGTTATTCATATTATCAGTGCCCAAGAATTTACAATTGGCACAGAAGATGCATCTGCCTATCCTGGATTTGATGTTGTTAGACAAGGTTTAACTCTTAAAAATACTATAAACTCAACAGGCGGTGTTACATCAACAGGACACAGGTTCTGGGGTACAGCTTCTAATGCTTTAAAACTAAATGGCATTGATGCAAGTAATTACGTAGTATCTACTCCAGGATCAGCAACAGAATTTACTACACTAGTTGAATTTTCAGATCTAGGACTTACTGTAGGTAACACAAACGACTTAGCGATTAAAATTGTAGACGATAATAAAGGATTAATTGCAAACGAACAAGGAACACAAACATATTTCCAAGTTCAAAATTCAAGTGCGGCACAAAAGATGCCTTTAAGATTAACAGCAGATGCAATATTACCAGGATACAGTAATGTAGCAACCTGGACAGGAGTTGAAACTGTAAATATTGGTTCAGCAACAGCAGGATTCAGCACAATATATGCAACCACATTTAGTGGAACAGCTACAAATTCACAAACACTAGAAGTTGGAGGCGTGTCACGTAGTGCTTCAACAAGTGCTACTAATAATACAGTGGCAGCCAGAGACGGCACAGGTGACATTACAGCAAACGTATTTAATGGAACTGCTACTTCGGCGCAGTTTGCTGACTTGGCTGAGAAATATACTTCAGACGCAGATTATGAACCGGGTACTGTAGTGGTATTTGGCGGTGAAGCAGAAGTAACAGAATGCAAAACATTTTGTGACACAAGACTAGCAGGTGTTGTATCAACAAATCCAGCACATTTAATGAATAACACTATTGAAGGTGTTGCTATAGCACTTAAAGGGCGTGTACCTTGTAAAGTAGAAGGTATTGTTAGAAAAGGTGATATATTAGTAACAGGACCAGTACCAGGAACGGCAACATCGCTCAAAGCTGACAGTGCTTATCCTAGTCCGCATTGTGTAGTAGGAAAAAGTTTAGAAGACAGCGACGATGCTGGAGTCAAAACTATAGAAGTTGCAGTTTAGTGTAGCATAAATATAGTAGTACTGATAGAGGAATATTAAATTATGGCAGTTACCGACGGCGATAGCATTACAGCAGCACAATATAATGGTTTACAAAGTAGAATAAACACCATTATGGGAACCGGTTCGGGTACTAACGGATATGGACAGACTCTAGCAAGTTCCCAAGTATCAGCAGGCGATGTCATTACAGCATCTGATTTTGATAACCTACGCACAGATTTAAATAAAGCAAATAATCATCAATCAGGCACTAATGCGGCTATAGGTAATATTGCTGTTGGACAAATTATTGGTGCAGATGCTAGTGGAACAAGTTTAGGTGCACTAAATGTTACTACAGAAGGTTTTAACGACTATGATGTAGCAGTTGGTGTAATAGAAACAAATAAATTATTACTTGATTCGGGTAATAGTTCTGTAGAATCAGCAACAACCAGCCAAAGAACAACAGCTTGGGGCGGCGGAGGCGGTGGCACAGTAGATCATGTGTTTACTGTGACATTTTCTAGTGCAAACGCTAGAAGACACTTCTTTAACTCAGGCGGCGAAATAAGATTTAGTGCAAGTAGATCGGGCGGAAGCGGATCTAAGAACACTGACTGGTCAAATTTATTGACTAATATGGGTACAATTAAAATGAACTATACACAAACTACGTCAACTGGAACAGGTTCAGGATCAAGTATAGGAAATAATGATTTGACTGGAACTTATCAAACAATTTTTTCTAAATCAGGATCTGGAGTATATGCAGAAAACCTGTATAGAATTAGAGCTAGACAAGACAGTTCATCAGTGTTGAGATTTGATATTGACTTTCAAGACAACGATCTTGGTGACGATCAGGGTGGAGCAGGTTCAACAGGTCCTGTAGATGAAAATGTAACCGGAACACTTACAAGCACTATACAACAGCTTAGAGCAACAGGATCAAACGTTTCAGTAGCAACTCCTACATACACAAATACTTCAAACTTATAATCAAATAATACTTGACAAACTAGTAGTTTTAGTATATACTATAACAGTATACACAAGGAGATCCTATGGACGAACGACTAGAAAAAGCTCTAGAATTTTCTAATTTTTTAGAAACACAAAATAATCAAAAGCGTATTTTCCTCAAACAATATAAAGATAATCTTATTCATTATGTTTACGGACATAAGTTTACTGCATCTACACAGTTAATAAATTTATTGTCTGTTCTTATAGAAACTGATCAAGAACAGATAGTTATCTTAGATGATAATGAAACTCCAGTAACAATCGACAATCCTAAAGAATTTATAAAAGATATTGTAGGCGTGTATCTCTTTGCAAGTAGAAAATATGCTAAAGACTATGATGATATAAAAAAGAATCGGTCTGTTGAAGGTTTAATTAATATATGACAAACGGAGTAGTATTATTTGCTTTTAATAATTCAGACATAGATTATATAAAACAAGCTATATATTGTGCAAAACGTGTAAAAAAATATCTAGGACTGCCAGTACAGCTTATAACAGACTCTGCTGACTATATGGAGGATACTTATCCTTTTTATAAAAAGTACATTGATGAAGTTACATTTTCGCCTGCTCCAAAAAGCACAAATAAAAAATTTTATGACGGTATATATTTCAACAAAATATTAGAATGGAAAAATAGTGCCCGTGACAGTGCTTTTGCTCTTTCTATTTTCGATAAAACACTTGTTATAGATACAGACTTATTAATTAGTAACGATAAACTTTTAAGGTGTTTTGAGTCTACCGATGATTTTATGATCGCAAAGGACTATAATTTAATAAATCAAAATAAATCACATCCTGATTTAGACAGGATAAGTGACACTACTATACCTATGTATTGGGCAACTATTTTATATTTTACAAAAAGTAAAACGTCTGAAACAATATTTAATTTTGTTCAACACATTAAAGAGAATTATAATTACTATAGATTAATTTACAGCATTACAGAAAGAAAGTTTAGGAATGATTTTGCTTTTAGTATAGCAATTCATACAATGCGAGGATTTGTAGAAGATTGCAGATGGCCTACTACTATTCCTAGTGATATGTGGGTGTCTACTGATAGAGATATTCTATTAGATGTAAAAGATAGTACAATTAAACTATTAACTAATAAAGATAATGATTATACTGCTGTAAAAATAAAAGATGCTACTACACATGTAATGAATAAATTTAGTTTGAACTCTTTTATAGACAAGGAGTTTACAAATGAGTAACGGTGTTTGTTTAGTAGCCCAAAATAATGCTGATACAAATTATGTAAGACAGGCATATGCATTAGCATTAAGTATACTTGCTTTCTCTCCTAGTACAAACATAAGTTTAGTCACAGATGATGATGTGCCGTACAATGTATTTGATAAAATTATTCCAATACCATGGAGTGATATGTCCTACAATAACTGGAAGATTGAAAATCGCTGGAAGGTATATCATGTAACACCATACAGAAATACAATAGTTTTTGATGTAGATATGCTAGTGCTTGAAAATATTGATTATATTTGGAATCATTATCACGATCTTGTTTTTACTAGTAATGTAAAAACATATAGAAATGAATTAGTAACAAATAGATATTATAGAAAAACATTTGACGCTAACAACTTGCCTAATGTTTATACAGGAATGTACCAATTTTCAAAGTGTAATAACACCCATGCATTTTTTGTATTGTTAGATTTAATAATGAGGCACTGGAAAATTTTTTATAAAAAGTACGCACCTAACAAATTTCAAGATTGGTGTAGTGTTGATGTTTGTGCAGCAATAGCTTTAAAAATATTAGACAATCAAGGAGACACGTTGCATAACGATAGCTTGCTATCTTTTACACATATGAAACCCCATGTACAAAATTTTACTTATCCACCTACAAAATGGACCGATATTCTTCCTGTAGATTTAGATAAAACTATTATTATAAATGGTTACAAACAATCAGGGGTTTTACATTATGTAGAAGACGAATTTTTAACAGATGATGTATTAAAATGGTTAGAGGAAAAAATTTAATGTTTTATATATACTTTGACCTAGACAGTAAACATATTTTAAGTATTGTCAACGAAAAAAATAATTCTAATGAAAATTATGTGACAAAATCTTACAAGGATGTAGAAAAGTTTCTGACAGGAGAATTAAATTTTAATGAATATAAACTCCAAGAAGATGTTAGAGTAAAAGGAACTTTCGATATTGTTCCTATAGATTATGAGATTCCAACTGATTACACACACCCTTATACAACAATATCTAAAACATCTACACAACAAGAAAACAGTATACAATTTATAAAAAATAAATCGAGTCTTATTGCAAATAATTTTATAGATAAAGAAATCTGTAATGACCTTATTAGCGGAACAGATTATATAAAAGAATATTATATTGTAAAAAGTAGTAATAGATTTGTTTTGCTAGATAGTTTTCAAATTAATCTAAAAGACTTTGCCACACAACAACAATTAGTGATAAGTACAAACATTACTGACGAAGATTTTTATATTCTAACACATAACAGTCATATAGAACATGTATATAATGGAGAATAAATTGAAGATTATTGATTACGATATTATCTACCTGTCATATGATGAGCCTAATGCTGAAAAGAACTATGCAGATTTACTTACTAAAGTACCATGGGCAAAGCGTGTACATGGTGTAGAAGGATCAGACGCCGCACACAAAGCCTGTGCAGAATTAAGCGAAACAGATAGATTTATTACTGTTGATGGTGATAATCAAATTAATCCAGCATTTATATTGCAAGAAATAGATTTTAAACAACACGCCGATTTGGAACACAGTGTGATTAGCTGGTGTGGCAAAAATATTATTAACGGACTTATGTACGGAAACGGTGGACTTAAATTTTGGCCTAAACAATATGTATTAAATATGAAAACACATGAAAATGCTGATCCAAATAACTTACAAGCTCAAGTAGACTTTTGCTGGGATTTAAAGTACATACAACAGAACAGTTGTTATAGTAACGTGTACAATAATGAAACCCCGCAACAGGCCTGGAGAGCAGGATTTCGAGAAGGTGTTAAGATGGCACTTGATCAAGGTGTAAAACCTTCCAATGAAGATTTTTTGAATGGACATTGGAAAAATTTACATAGACTATGGATTTGGCTTATGGTGGGTGCAGATGTAAAAAACGGTAACTGGGCAATCTACGGAGCAAGAGAAGGATTGTATAAAACTATGTGTACTGACTGGGACTATGTAAATGTACGCGACTTCGAATACCTAAATGATATATGGAAAAAGAATTATAGTGAAATTGCTGAAGATAAGCTGGCATATGAAATTATGGGACTAGGAGAAACACTAAAACACGAGCTGGGGGTACCAATAGCAACAGATCCGTTGGATGCAGAACAAAGCAAGTTTTTCAAATTAGTGTATCAAAACCCTAGCCGTAACCCTCAACAACAGTTTGTGATTGATCCAGAATGAAAAAAGATACAATATGTGCAATACCGTGGATGCATTTAAATTTTGAACCTAATGGAAAAGTAGTCCCTTGTTGTTTGACCTCCACACATAATTATTTTGCAGGAGATCTCACTACACAATCTATTGAAGAAATTTGGAACAGTGATAATATGAAATCACTTCGTTTACAAATGATTAATGGGGAACAGCCTAAAATATGTAGTACTTGTTTTAACAAAGAAAGTGTCACAGGACTAAGCGGACGTATACATAATAATAAAGCATTTCCCCAAGTACTTGAGCGTATTCCAGAAATTACTGACGAAACTGGCCATGTTTCAGAAATGAATTTACTTTACTGGGATTTTAGATTTAGTAACTTGTGTAATCTTAAATGTAGAAGTTGTGGACCAAGGTACAGCAGTGCTTGGGTACCAGATGCAAAAAAATTAGGACTAATTTCAGATCAAGACAAAGTATGGAACATTGATTCTGTCGATGATGCAAATAATTTTGATTTTCTTACTGAACAAATTGGTGTTGTTGAAAAGATTTATTTTGCTGGAGGCGAGCCGTTGATGATGGACGAGCATTGGCAAATACTTGAGCTGTTAGATAAAAACAAAAGACATGATGTAAAGATATGTTATAATACAAATTGCACTACATTTACATACAAAAATAAAGATGTATTCGATTACTGGAAGAATTGGAATGCCGACAAGTTAGAAATATGGCCCAGCATAGATGAAATAGGTCCCAGAGCAGAACTTATACGTTCTGGAACTGTTTGGACCAAAGTAGAAAATAACTTAAAAAGATTAACAACCTTAGATAATGCATTAATAAAACCTGGCATAACAGTGGGTGCTTGGAACGTATTTAGACTTCCTGAAATAATAACACATCTAGTAGACATTGGTGTAATTAACAGCGAGCGACATCATCAAAACTTTTTTCTTAATTTAATAGAAATGCCATTACATTATAACATTGCTATATTACCAGATAAATTTAAAAACAAGACTAGAAAGCGTCTTGTTAAGTTTATTGGTAGTTTTAATAAAAAATATAATACTAACATAAAAGAACATTTTACTCAAATAATATCTGAGCTATCAAAGGAACATAATCCAAACGCCGCACAGCGATTTGTAAACATGACAGCAAAAGTAGACAATGTAAGAAAAGAAAAGTTTTATGATGTCGTTCCTGAATTAAAAATGCTAAAAAGGATTTATCCAACAGATGTATGATATAGCATTTATAAGTTATAACGAAGTGGAAGCAGATCATAACTGGCAACAACTCAAACAAAAGTTTCCCTATGCTAAACGAACACACGGCGTAAAGGGAATACATCAAGCCCATATTGAAGCAGCAAAAAAAGCCTGTACTAGAATGTTTTATATTGTTGATGCAGATGCTGTTATTTTAAATGAGTTTGATTTCAGTTATGTACCTCCAAAATACGAATTAGATCATGTGCATGTTTGGCGAAGTCAAAATCCAATCAACGACTTAGTATATGGATACGGTGGTGTAAAATTATTTCCAAGAACCAAAACTATAAAAATGGATACTAGTAAACCAGATATGACTACAAGTATTAGTGATAAGTTTAAATTGATGCAGGATATATCAAATGTAACAGCATTTAATGTAGATGAATTTAGTACATGGCGTAGTGCATTTAGAGAATGTGCAAAATTAAGTAGTAAAACAATTGATAGACAAAACGAGGATGAAACAAATGAAAGACTTAAAATATGGACAACAGTGGGAAGAGATGCTCCCTTCGGCGAATACGCTATTAAAGGTGCTGTTGCTGGCAGGGAGTACGGGATTTCTAGCGGGGCTGATCTTGGGTTAATAAACGACTTTAACTGGCTTAAGGAGAAATACAATGCAGATTGCTGAAATACTAGATAGATTAGAACTACTATACCCGGACAACTCTATCTTTAGTGATCTAAGAAAAACCTTATTAAGTCAAGATAAGTTTGCATTGTTTAGAATTATACAAGAATTTACAGGCAGTCAATTAATTGAAGGTATGCGTAAGTATAAAGACGATGACAGTTTTAATGCAGACTGTTTTAGTCGAGGACAACTAGAAAGCAAACTATGGTTGTTAACCGAACTAGGAAAACTTAATGTAGGACTAGGCACAGTGTTCTTATGTGCAGGATGGTATGCTACACTTGCTACAATGTTATTTGAAAGTGACATTAAAATAGATAAAGTTAGATCTTTCGACATTGACGAGTCATGTGTAGACATTGCTGAAACATTCAATAAGCCGTGGTTTGTAGATAAATGGCGTTTTAAAAGTATTACACAAGATATTATGGATATTAATTACAACGAACATGTTTGGCAGTATTGGAGTAATGCTAATAATAGAATGAGCTACCCTATTACTGATAGTCCAGATACTATTATAAACACAAGTTGTGAACACATTGAAAACTTTCAAGAATGGTATGATCTAATACCAGATGGCAAGTTAGTTGTATTACAAAGCAATAATTATTATGAAATTGAAGAACACGTTAATTGTGTCAGAAGTATAGAAGAGTTTGCAGTAAAAGCACCTATGGATAATATTTTATACAGTGGCGAATTAGATCTGCCCAAGTACAAGAGGTTTATGTTAATTGGATTTAAGTAATTTAACATTAAGAGAAATGCAAACTGAAAGTGCAAGAGCACTTAGCACTATACAAGCGACTAATAATAACATACACCAATTTAACAAACAAGCACACCACAATAGTGAAAATTGGTATAAGGCTGTAATAGAGTGGTATGTAGAACAATATGGCGACTTACCTAGTCGTACAGGACCTGGCAAAGAAATAAAGTTAGTATTAGATGTATAATTACCAAGATATAAAAACAATACACCTTGAAGTAACACAAAACTGTCAAGCAAGTTGTCCCATGTGCGATCGTAATATGAATGGAGAAGGTATTAATCCTCACATAAATTTAGATGAACTATCACTGCAAGACTGTAAAGACATATTTACTATTGCCTTTATAAAACAATTAGACACAATGTATATGTGTGGCAACTTAGGCGACCCTATAGTTGCTCGAGACACACTAGAAATATTCAAATACTTTAGACAACACAATCCTAACATGTGGTTAAGCATGAATACAAATGGAGGCGCAAAGAATGAAGAATGGTGGAGAGATTTGGCAACAACTTTTGGTCGCATGGGGGCTGTTATTTTTAGCGTTGATGGTTTACGCGATACTAACCATATCTATCGTCAAGGTGTTGTTTGGGACAACGTAGAACGCAACATGCAAGCATTTATAAATGCAGGAGGTAGAGCTCGTTGGGACTACTTAATATTTGAACATAACCAGCACCAAGTTGACGAAGCTGAAGCACTTGCAAATGCATGGGGATGTGAAAAGTTTATGAAGAAAAAGACTGGACGTTTTATTACACAAGATAGTAAAAAGAAAGAATCACACCAAGCAGTAAATCGCAAAGGCAAAGAAACACAAGAACTTAAAAAACCAAATGCTAAGTATCTAAACAAAGCTCTTAGCAAACAAGATATAATTATAAACAAGTATGGTACTATGGACGCATACTATGATGCAGCACCGATTGTTTGTAAAGTTAAAAAAGAAAACAGTTTGTTTATTACAGCAGAAGGACTAGCACTACCATGCTGTTGGACTGCTGGACGCATGTACAAATGGTGGCACAAAGATCCTAAAGTAGAACAGATATGGGACTTTATTGATAAAGAAGCTTTAGATGCTCGTAACGGATTAGGCAAAGTTTTTGATACAGGAATATTTGATCGCATACAAGAAAGCTGGGCAAAGCCTAGTTGCGGCGACGGCAAGTTAAAGGTGTGTGCAATGAAATGCGGATCCGAGTTCGATCCTTTTGCAGAACAGTTCAAATAAGTACAATATGAGCGATAAAACATTACCATCAGAAACTTTCTGTGCATTACCGTGGATGCATCTAAGCAGTAGACCAGACGGAAAGATGCGTACTTGTTGTACATCAAACGCAAGCAGTGTACAAGATCCAGATTCAAATAAAAAAATAGGTGGCGGAGAAGTTGGCATTGTAAAAAATGATGACGGCGTCCCTGCTAACTTTAATCATACAACATTAGAAGAAGCATGGAATAGTGGATATATGCGTAATGTTCGTAAAATGATGTTGCGTGGAGAAAAGCCTGCTAGTTGTTTAAAATGTTACAAAGAAGAAGAACAAGGTCATCTTAGTAAAAGAAACTGGGAAACCGAATATTGGGGTCGTAGATACGACCTACAGCAGTTGGTAGATGAAACTAAGGTAGATGGTAGTATTCCTCCTAAGATACGCTATATAGACCTTAGATTAGGAAGTAAGTGCCAATTAGCATGTGTCATGTGTTCACCACATGATAGTACAGGTTGGATCAAAGACTGGAAAGCAATTACTCCTCAAATGAAAAATGAAAAACTTGCTAATACAAGTCAATGGACAAACAAAGGTCGTAATGACGGAGCAAGTTACAATTGGCATAAAAACAATCCAAGGTTTTGGAACGATCTTATGGATCAAATTCCGCACATGTATCAGTTGTATTTTGCTGGCGGCGAAAGTTTAATTATTGACGAACACTATGAATTGTTAGAAGAATGTATTAAACGTGGACATGCTAAGAATATGGAACTACGTTATAATTCAAATGCTGTAGAATGGCGTGATGATTTATTTGACCTATGGGCACAGTTTAAGCGTGTGCGTTTCCATTACAGTATTGATGCCTATGGAGAACAAAATGACTACATACGTTATCCTAGCACTTGGGAACATCAAGAACGTGTGTTTCACATGCTAGATAATACAGCACCGCAAGTAGAAGTTACAACAGCAACTACTATTATGGCACTTAATGTTGCCTACGTACCAGAGTTTGTAAAATGGAAAGTTAAGCAAGGCTTTAAAAAATTAAACAAATGGCCCTTAGGAGCAGGCGGCATAAACATGCATTTTGCATATTGGCCACCACAACTAAATGTAAAAGTACTACCTGCCCATATTAAAAGAGAGATTACAGACAAATACGAAAATGAATTTTTTCCTTGGATGGAAGAAAACTGGAAATTATTTACAGGTGTAGAAGAAGCCGGCATTACTAAAGAGCAATGGCTTAATGCCCCTTACGGAATGAAACGCTTTAAAGGTATAATAAAGTTTATGAATTCAGAAGACTGGAGTGCTAGGCTTCCGGAAACAAAAGAATACTTAAATTTAGTAAACGAACGTAGAGGTTGGACAGAAAAATTCCCGGAAGTATTTCCAATACTAAAGGACATAATATGAAAACTGTAGCAGTATTTGGTTGTAGTTTTTCAGAAGGTGTAAATACACTAGAAATTCACAGAAGCAAAAATAATTGGCCTTTATTTTTAAGTCAAAAACTAAATGATTGTAAAGTTTATAATTATGCTACAGGTGCCACTTCTATAGATTATATGCTAGAAAAACTATTAGAATACAAATACGAAAATCCAAATTCAATATGTGTATTTCAAGCTACTAAGCCACATAGATTCACCCGTGAGGTTTCCCGTATAGATTTAAACGAAAAATGGCAAACTAATAAGAAATTCAGTACTGAAAATTATCTTAAATTGGATAAAGAAAACCTTGTTAGGATTACAAGAGGAACTCAAATTGCTCCTGCAGATTTTAACAATGACAAAGAATGTAAAAAAATCTTAAAATTTATAAAAAGTTACTATGATAATTATGACAATATGCACCAATTATTACAATTCAATAGCTATGTGTCAATGGCAAGTCATGTAGCTGATTTTTGCTATATACATACCCGGAATGCTAACCAACCCTATCAACAAAATATAAAAAGTGGTTATTACGGCAAATATTTTACAGATATACCATGTGTGAACGAAATTCTTGGTCATAAGTTTACGGAATTTTCACAAGATGAAGGAAACCATTTTAACATAGACGGTAATAAATGGATTGCTGCTTGGGTATATAATAATATAAAGGATCTACTATGAATATAGATGATAAAAATTTTTGTGTAGTTCCTTTTGTACAATTAAACACTCGTGGAAAAGGTGATGCTAGAGTATGCTGTAGTATTACTGGAATTGAAAGAGGCATACCTAAAGAACTATTACTAGACGAAATTACACCTGATAATTACACAGCAGAAACTCCTGTTTATAATCTAATGAATGACAGTATTGCAGATTTATGGAACAGCGATTTTATGAAAGACTTCCGCATGAAAATGTTAAACGGCGAACATATACCTGCCTGCGAATTTTGTCATCGCATGGAAGCAAGTGGATTAACATCTAAACGTATAGGAAAAAATAAAAGATTTAAAGAAAAAACATTACCTCTATTACAAAAATATTATGAACGCAATGGGCATGTTGATATTATGCCACAGTGGTGGGAAATACGGTTGAGTACAAAGTGTAATCTAAGTTGTATTATGTGTACTCCAGGCCTAAGTTCAATGATGTATAAAGAGTATTCAAAATGGGAAAAACAAGGAAAAAGTATTCCTATGATGCAAGGTGCATTAGACATTGCTAAAGATGGCGGCCAAGAATATTTAAGCAGCAGTAAATTTTTTAAAAAACAAATTATGGATAATCTTGAACATTGTTTGTTTATGGAATTTAGAGGCGGCGAAGTATTTGCAGATAAACCCAGTGTTAAATTTATTGACAGTATCGGTGATACGGGATATGCAAAAAATATTCAATTAGACATTAGTACTAATGCTACATTACTTACTGAAGACGTAATTAATGTTTTAAACAAATTCGGCGGCGGCACTCTTAGATTTAGTATTGATAGTTTTGAAGATGAAGATGAATATATTAGGTACCATACTGAATGGCAAAGTGTTATAGACAGCATGACTAATTCAAGAAAACTTCACAAAGGTTGGCGATTTCTTACACAAACTACTGTGCAATCGTTAAACTGTTTGACCATGGATAAGCTAATTACATTTTTTGATACTTACATTAAAGAAGACAACTCTCAAAGATTTTATCTAGGTTTTACAACAGTTAGAGGTAAAGATTATTTACGACACGAAATGGTTAGTTTACAAGATAGAAAAGCACAAATTGAAAAGTTAGAAAATATACGAAGTAGTTTGCATATTTTTAATGAACATAAAAAGAAACAGCATTATAATGATGCATTGGATATGCTTATATCTACACTTGGTATGCCAGCATATAATAATGATGATTTAAATAAAAAATCAATAGAGTATTTTGAAACACTTACAAAACTTAGAGGTATCGATTATTTTGCTAAGTTTCCGCAATTGAGGAAGATAAATGAATAAAACATTATGTCCTATTCCCTGGATGAGTCAAAGTTATCGTGCTAACGGAGATATTAGAGTCTGTTGTCAAGCACAACACGGCCCAACCGGCGGCATACTAAAAGATGAAGATGGTAATGTAATTAATGCTAGAGATAGCGATCTTAATCAAATAAGAAATGCACCTATCGAAAAAGATATACGCAAGGCTATGATGAACGGAGAACGTCATCCAGAGTGCATTCGTTGTCATACTGAAGAAGATGCTGGAATGACTAGTAGACGTATGCTTGAAAATAAGTTATGGATAAAAGGCGGATGGAATCAAATTAAGGAAGAAGATAAATTTACTTGGGAATACCTATTAGAAAATACACACGAAGATGGAACTATTAATACAGATGTTATAGGAAATAGTTTCTTTGATCTACGTTTTGGAAATTTATGTAATTTAAAATGTAGAATGTGTGGACCTACCGACAGTAGCATGTGGTACGATGAACAAGTTAAACTTTGGGGAGATACTTATAAAGATAGTCATGGTACGGTAAAACTAATACCTAATGCGAAAGGAAAACATATTCCTGAAGTTAATGTATATGATTGGCATGAAAGTGAATCATATTGGGAGCAAATGGAAAACCATATTCCGCATATCAAAAAGTTGTATATTGTAGGCGGAGAACCTTTTATGATTGATCAACATTATGCATTCCTACAAAAATGTGTTGACCAAGGGTATGCAAAAGATATGGTTGTTGAATACAATTCTAATATAACAAATATTCCTCAACGTGCTTGGGACATATGGAAACATTTTAGACGTATAGGTATAGGTGCAAGTATTGATGCTATAGGAGATTTAAACTATTATATCCGTTACCCTAGTCGTTTTAAAAAGATATGGGAAAATTTAAATAAACTGTCTAGTGCAGATGGAAATTTCAAAATTTGGTATGCAACAACTATTAGTGTTTATAATGTATTTGTATTACCAGAAATGCTAGAATATATTGTAAGAAATACTTTACCAAGAGTAAATGATGATGATATGAAACCAATCATGAGTCCTCATCCATTACATGGTCCACATTTTTTAAACATAAGAATGTTGCCTAAAAAAGTAAAAGATAAAATTGCAAATAAGTTTGAAGACTCAAAAGAAAATTTAGACAATATAATTGATGAATTTATCTTAGACGAAAGTAGAAATATTGCAAGCAAAGATCAAATGCGAAAAATACTTGACACATATAAAGAATTTATGTACGCTAAAGATATGAGTGCAAGTATACCTAAGTTTTGGGAACACACAAGAAAACTTGATGCTATTAGAGGACACAAGTTTGAAGAATACTGTCCTGAGATGTACCAGCTTATAAAGGATACAGAATGAAAAATTGGTATAAAATTGAACTAGGAGATTTGATTACTGAAGCAAAAGAAATTTGGACTCATGTATGTGATAATATTCACGAAGATAACCCTGTAATTAAACATATGAGAAAGCCTAATCCTTATTTTACACATGTAAATTTAGGAGTACAGTCTAAGCAATGGTCTTATTTTAGAGAATTGTTTAATGAAATTACAGACGAACCTTGTTTACTTGAATTTTATGTTGCAGAACCTCATAATTATGTTGCTAATCCGCATACTGATAGAGGAAGAAGTGTTGCAATCAACATTCCGGTTCAAGTAAATTTGGAAAAAAGTGATGCATACTTTGGAAAATATACTAATTTAGATGATTATCAGCATACTTCTAATTATGAGCCTTATACTTTTAAACTTATTGACAGTAAAGGAAAGGCTAAACAAGAGATAAATCAGCATTTTCGAGGCAAATATCAAGCTGAATTATATGATAGTGTAAATTTTGATAAGTCAGTAGTTTTTAATCCTGCTATGCCTCACGGCGGTTACAACAACAGTGATGAGATTAGAGTTTTGTTAAGCCTAAGTTGGTTTAACACTAGTTTTGAAGAATTTACAAGTACAGCTAAGGATTTAGGTTATATTCTATGAAATATTTAGAACCTATTGAGGTAAAATATTTACAATTAGATCATAATTCTACTTGTAATCTAAGATGTCCTCAATGTGCTAGAACACATGAAGGTAACACACATCCTGACCTTCCTTTAACAGAACTTACAGTAGATGATTATAAATGGTTCTTAAATGACCTTAAAAACTTAGATACAGTAATGTGGTGCGGAAACTATGGCGAAGTGGGGTTTTCTGAAACCTTCTTGGATTGCCTACAATATGTTGTGGAAAATACCCAAGCAAAATGTATAATAACTACTAATGCTAGTGTCAGGAGCGAAACTTGGTGGAAAGAGGTAGCTAAACTACTTAAAGGACGAGGAAAAGTAAATTTTTCAATTGATGGATTAGAAGATACCAACAAGATATATCGTGTAAACTCTAACTGGGATAGAATAGTTTCTAATGTTAAAGCGTTTAACTCAGTTGGCGGTAGATCTCGATGGGACTACCTTGTGTTTGATCATAATGAACATCAAGTTGATGATGCTGTAGAACTTGCTAAAACACTAGGGTTTGAACAATTTCAAATTAAATTAACTAATCGTTTTGTAAATGATACACAATATACACAAGGCGGAGAAGCACAAGCACAAGAAGTTAAAAACAAACGCAGTGAATATGTTCTTGGTATGCCTAAAAATCCAAACTTTCAAGGAAGCGGCAAAACACAGAACCAAGAAATTATAGAAAAATATGGCTCCTGGAAAAACTATGTAAATACTACGCCAATAAAATGCAAATGGCAACCAAATGGTCAATTGTTTATAGATTTCGAAGCAAGAGTTTGGAGTTGTACTTGGACAGCTAGTGGATATCATCATTACGGTGATAACACACAAAAACATCAAGCACAACAGCTATTTGACAAATACGGCAAAAATTTTAATAGTTTACGACATCATAGTATAGGAGAAATATTAAATAATGATTATTTTGCAAATGATTTTTGTGCTAGTTGGCAAGGAACTATGGAAGATGAAGTTCCTAAACTACTTGCTTGCGGTCGGACCTGCGGCACAGATTATGAATTTAGTTCAGCATACGGATCTAATAGGAGAATAATACAATTATGAAAAAAGCAGATGATATTAGTCCATCAATGTGCATAATGCCATGGACTGGATTAGCCACTGATGCAAGCGGCGGAATAAGACCCTGTTGTTGGATGGAAGCAATTACTCCTGATAAATTTTTAGGTAATCCTAAAGATTATAAAAATAGTAATTATTTAAAAAATTTAAAACAAACTTTTCTAAAAGGCGAATACCCTGCAACTTGTCATCGTTGTAAAGCAGACGATCTCAAAGGAATGGAAAGTAAACGTGTAAGAGAAAATAAAACTTGGGAAAACCAAGGCGGAGATTGGAATAAGGTTGATCAAGAAAACTTTGATATAATAGACTTACGATTAAGCAACATTTGTAATCTTGGGTGCGTTATGTGCGGACCTAAAAGTAGCAGTTTTATCCGCAAAGAAGTTGAGGAGAATTTTGAAAATTCTCCTTGGCATAATAAGAATCAATTTAGAGGTGTAAAAGATTTAAATTTACTCCAGCCCTATTCAGATAATCAAATTGAAGAAATAATCGACGAAATAGGACCTAATGCAAGAATATATTGCACAGGAGGAGAGCCTAGTTTAGTAAAGAAAACTACTAGATTATTAGAAGTATTAGTTGACAAAGGCTATAATAAAACAGTTTTATTACAATTTAATAGTAACTTTCAAACACTTAATCAAAAATGGTTTGATTTATTAAAAATGTTTAAAGGAGATATGCTACCTAGTCTTGATGGAGTTGGTAAGACAGCAGAATATGTTCGTTATCCATGTGACTGGGAACAGGTAAATTTTAATATAAAAACATTTATAGAACAATGTGGCGAAACATGGACAGTTAAATGTATGCCAACAGTAAGTATTGTTAGTATATTTGGTCTAAAAAATTTATATAAATGGTGGTATGAAGAAATACGTCAAGAAGTACCATTAGTAAATGAAAGACTTACTACCCACAAAAATATTGCAATGCGTGTGCAGGTCAACAATAGATTAGTTGCGCCTAATTACTATGATATAAGAAACTTACCAAATGCCGCAAAAGAAGCAGCAACAAAAGATATTGATTTTATAATTGCTAACTATGGCAAATATTTTCAAATGTCAAAGGAACTGTTATTTCTAAATGATGTAAAGAAACAATTAAGTTTAGAATCAAATTTTGAGTTTTCTAAAACAATAGAAAGTTTAGATAAATTTGATAAAGTTAGGAACAACAGTTGGAGAGAAAGTTTGCCCGAATTAGCGAGGTACACAAATGTCTAAAATATTAGTAGCAGGAAATCCAGATTATGGATTGTCTAAAGCAATAAAATTTTTATATCCTGATGCTACATTTGTAAGTAGGACGCACGGCAACTTAGATCTAAGTATACCTAGCAAGCAAAGAGAGCTTGCCGAATTGTCTATGGATTATGATATATTCATAGCTGTTAGTTGTATATGGAGATTTGCACAAACTGAATATGTACAAGAAGTTGCTAAACGTTGGATTGAAAGGAAACATGGATATATTATTGCTATAGGCTCTAGTGCAGACACTCCGGTTAAAGGTACTGCTTGGATGTATCCTGCAGAGAAAAAAGCTCTTAGATCTTATTGTAGACAGTTAAGTCAAATTAGTGCAGGTGAAAATGATTGCGGCTTAAAAGTAACATACCTAAGCCCTGGTAATATTCATACGCCTAAACAAGATGAAAAAATGCCCGATACACACAAATTAGAACCAGCATATATTTCAAGCGTAATTAAATGGTTAATCGATCAACCTGAATCTATAAATATTAGCGAATTATGTTTAGATAGGATACTTAATGGTTAAAGAAGGCTATCAAGGATTAAATGTTAATTACAACATAGCAAGAAGACTACACATAGAGTTAGGTACAAGGTGTAATCTAAGTTGTACCGGTTGTGCAAGGACAAGAATTATAAATTCCCCGCTATTGCCAAACGGAGACTGGAGACTTTATCCAGAGTGGAAAATTGGCGATATTGGCCACGAAACTATGAAACACCTATTAGCTCCAGGCAATAATATTAAATATTTGTTCTTCAACGCAAATTTTTCTGACCCTATCTATTGCGGTCATTTATTTGAAACATTGGATTATATTAATACGTTGCAAAATAGACCGGTGTTACAATTTAGTACAAACGCCAGTGGACGAAGCCCTAACTGGTGGAGAGAATTTGCATCTAAGTTTAGAAAAGGTGATAAGATTGATTTTGCTATCGATGGATTACAAGATACTAATCATTTGTATCGTATAAATGCAAAATGGAATAGTATTTGGAACGGAGTAAATGCATTCTTAGAAGAAAAGAAAAGATTAGGATTTAACTTACAAGTTACTTGGAGATTTTTAGTTTTCAAACACAATGTTCACCAAATAAAAGAAGCAAAAGAACTTTCAGAAAAATTAGGTATGAGGTTTAAATTAATTAAAGCAGCTCCTAGAACGCCTAATACACAGCAACCAGATCAAACTTGGAATGAAATTTTAAATATGGTAAACAGTTGAATGGCAAAAAAGAAAAAAATATATCCAAAATGTAAATTAACGACTACGACTCACCCAACGCTTACTTGGGACGGATACGTTACTCCGTGCTGTCTATTAGCAGCGATCCCTTTTCAAGAAGTAAAAAAATTAGTAGGAAAAAAATTAGAACAATTACATATTTCTAGCGGAACAATAGACGAAATTAATAGAAGTGAAGCAATGTATCTGATAGAAAAATCATTTACCGAAAATCCTATGGAACA
>Ga0222719_10001112_pt1 | contig 26602 bp, 38 predicted proteins | sample C33_34DmetaG_FD_165039 | JGI IMG/M metagenome (GOLD analysis project Ga0222719, IMG submission 165039) | Estuarine water microbial communities from San Francisco Bay, California, United States - C33_34D | ecosystem: Environmental > Aquatic > Marine > Unclassified | place: USA: California...
ATAACAATTCCAATGTTATTCCTTTTTTTAGGACACGTTTTGTAGATCCAGAAAATGGATTGGAACCGTTAGATAAGAAACACTGGCTCGGTGAAGATTTTTCATTTTGTTGGATGGTGAGACAGTGTGAAGGAGTTATACGCGGATTTATATCAAATACACTTGGTCACGAAGTGTTAAATGTCCGTGGTTTTGTACCCGACAATTTTAAGGGTGAGTTATAAATATTATACTTCAACAATATCTCGTTGATTATTTCCCCAACCTCTCATACTAATTTCACTTGGCTCGCACCATGGATACACGTCATCACCAATGAAGTGTATGGCATCCATACCAGATTCAATACATTCATCACATGTTTGTCCAATATCGTCAATGATACACCCAATACCAAGGGCACGACAGACGTCAACCTTTTTGATTTCATTCTCAGTAAAACTGTTTGTAAGAATGACATCATCAAAGATACCTGGAAAGAAGCGTTCAATCCACAGTTCAGTTGTTTCACGTACCATTTCTTGACGACCGGTGACAATATACATTTTGTCAAATGTTCTTCTAAAGTTTTTCATCGCCGGTTGGGCACCAAGGATTGGTTTGAGATTTAGAAATTCTTTGGAACGATAAAACTTGTGGAGGATTTCCTGTGATTGTTCTTCTGTGCAATTGAATATTTCTCTGTATAGGTATTTGTATTTGGGTTGTGTGGGTAATGCAACACCCCTCCATTTAGCCATCGGTACAAGTAGGTTGACAAGGACTTCATCTACATCTACCGCAAGTTTAGTATTCATTACTTTACCTGGATATTATTCATAATCCCGAATTGTCACACCCACTGGAAATCTTGGTACTCCAAGAACTGTTAGATTTTGGAAACGAACTGTAAGTTGTTTACCAATGTATCGCTCTCGTTCACGATAATATCGTTCTCTTTCTTTGATAGTACCTTCTGGACGAACTGTAAATTTTTGACCAGATGGTGTTTTACATACCCAAACAACTGCGTCTGCATCCCTCCCATGTCCACAATTAGCATCTACAATCTCATATTCCTCAGTTTGAAACTCCTTGTACTTGAGAAGGTAATTACTTCGTTTACCAATTTCATAAATACTTGTAGATTCTCTAATCATAATTCCTTCGTGCCCTTGCTCAACAAACTTTGTGTGCAAATTAGAAATTTCTTTCTTTTTTTTAACAAGTAGTGTCTCAACAATGATTTTTGTTTTCTCTTTCATAATTTTTTGTCTCTCGGCAAATGGAAGATCTGGTTTTTTTGTATTAAAGTAATCAAATACATAGAAACCTAAACTTTTTGGATCCATTTTAAAAGCACTTGTAAGTTCTTCAAATGACATATTTGGATCATAACATTCACCATCTAACCATTCACCATCTTCCAACTTTTCGGCAAGATGTTCAACACCCTCAACTATCTTTCCAGTCCGTGAGAAACATCCACTTTTAGATACAAGGAGACGGACACCATCCAATTTGGGTTGAACATAAAAAGGTTCCGAAATATACTTTTCTCTATCTTCCCACTTATTAGCCAACATGGGAAGAATTTGAGTACCTTTTGTATTTTCATTGTTCCACATAGTCTTGGCACGAGCCAAAGCTTTCTCATATCCAGTTTTAACATTGGTTCGTGAAACTGTAGTCTTATCACTTCCAATCATACCACTTGTTTTAACTATATCAGCCGTTCCGTCACCAAGATCTTCTACATGAATATCAGTAAATCGTTTCTTTCCATTTTTATCCTCACGGATAAGGCGTTCCATTATATGTATAATTAATTTCTCAACTTTAAATATGATACCAGTTGTAAATTATGATAGAATGGAGCGACTTAGGGCACCGGAGCGTGCGAGTATTCCTATGAATCTAAACACTTTATGTATTATTATAATCATTATATGTATTCTGGGTATGTATAATCGGGCAATAACGATTAGTCAATCGCGTGAGCAATCTTATACTTTAGACACTTTGATGCCGACAAAAAGAGGTCTTTCTTCATGAGTTTCTTAAACTTCTTCTCTGGAATATCAGTCTTTGACATGTACATTTTCTTAAGAGAAGCCATAAACTTATCACAACTTTTCATCTCATTCTTGAGGTCTTGGTATTTACCCCAAAAATCGGTAGAAAGTTGGTGAATCAGAAGGTATGCATTTTCACCCATGCGACGCTCCGATCCACCCAAAAACATGAACGTAGCTGCGGAACAGCATGCACCTTGGGCAATGGTTACAACCTTGACCCGAGACTTTTCAATCACATTTTTGAGTGTGAAACCGGAAAACATATCACCCCCTTCACTCATAATATGAATACGAATTTCTGGTTCGTACCCAATGAGATCGGCTTTTTGTTTGAGGAGGTGAGTCTCAAGTTTTCGAAAAGATTCCACAAACTCGAGGGTGTTTTCGGGTGTAATTTCACCATAGAAGTGGATTTCATTACCAATAGTTTTCGTAACTTCGGGTTCTTCTTCTTCCATCATCTTCCCTTTGTTTATTGGCATGAGAGAGTTGAGAATACTTTCAGCCATCTTTTCGGCTTCTTTGTTCGATGGCATTTTTCAATGCCTTTTTTATTCTTGTTACGTCTCTTTGTTTTAACTTATTTCCAACTGCGAGGTGATTCATGACATCAAAGTCTTGTGGTGTTAAACAACATTCTAACATTGGTTCTAAGTTTTCATTTTCAGCATACCTTTTTAGAAGACCTAATGCATTTATACATAAATGTGTTTGGGATTTCCTTTGAATCTCTCTATATTTTTGGCTTCTCATTTTGTAATTACCATACTTTGTCCAACAACTTCCAGGTCTAATTTTATCTTTTACAAGCGGTTTACCAATCGTTGTTTTCGGTATTGCGAGAGCATTAAGAATAAAATAAGGCATGAGATTCCAATCTCCATATGAATACATATGTGTATCATAAATATCAGCTTCTGAAAATGCACGCGCAGCTTTTGCATAATCAATACCATGAGAATCTAAATAGTTTTCCTGAAATATATCCCAAATATGTCCATGTTCATGGATTTTGTCTGGAATGCGATTTGATACGGGATCTGTAAGAATATCTATAATAAACTCTTTGGGTGTTTTAAATACATCTTTCTCATTATAATCATCCAGGTATGAAAAAAAGTCTCTAATATTTCCATTGCATCTAATAGCTGCATTTTCAGCTTTAGATGAACGATCATCTGTGAGTGTTAATAACTTTGAGGGTTTATGTTTTGGTATAAATATTGTCTCAAAGTTTGGAAACATACACATATTTACAGATGTTACAATAAGTGAACCACGGGTAAGCTTTTGTCCATCCGAGACACGTTCTACGAGACTTTTAAATTCTGGATTATAATCCTCAATGAATGTGTGTTTTGCAGCACCTTTTATAAAATTCAGGAAAGGTGAACTACTCTTCATATGTTCCGAAAGAATCTCAACACTATTTGATTGATTGAGAACTGCATTTAATATGTAACTCTTACCCACTCCCGAAGAGCCACATATGAAAACATTCTTCTGTTCACTAATGTACTTCTTTAATAGATCAATTTGTTTTGTGTGGAGCGTGTCCACAGGCTCAACATTTTTTTGTTCAACTATTTTAATGAAGGAATCCATTGACGACCTTACTAATCAAGCCATAGATTTGGTGCTCGAAAATGACGCACTACATGAACGTGTCGTAAAACCTTTAAGAAGGAAAATTTTACCATATGTTGTCTGTAGCGTTTTAACTAATATTTCAATGCTTATTCTTCTGTTCTACCTTGCTCGACGTCTGTCGGTTCTTCCGAAACCACAGATGTAAGTTCTTCCTCTTCATCTAACTCAGACTGCATCTCTTCGAGAATCTTTGATCTTTCGATATACTCATCTCTTCCTTTCACAAGCTCTCCAATTTTACTAAATGGACCACCTGTAGTCACAGAAGCTAATACATTGGCACCTTTTCCAATATTGGTGAAACCTGGAAGTTTTAATTTGGGAATTGCTCGAACATTAAGTATTTCTGGCTTTGTGAAGACATTATCGAGAGGATATTCTTTTTCAAATTCAACCAAGATAGTTGTTGGTACGGCTGGTGATTGTTCAATGAGACGGTCATATTCGGTCTTACAGTTATTTACGAAATCTAAGCCATCGGAGTTCCGCTCTTCACGCGCAAGAGCCAATGTAAGACGAATATTTCGGGAGAGGAGACCGTAGGAAAGAGCCGCTGCTTTGTGATTCTCCATCAATTCATTAATTTTAAGAAACTGCATGATCGTAGCAATAAGTCCCGCAATAAGATTTAAACCACCAATTACAGATGGAACCATACTACGCACCGACGTAGGAAATTGCTCTTGAGCAAAGTTTGCTGTACCAGTAAGAGTTGATAGCACAATAACGGGTAAAGTAAAACGCATACTCAATCGCTTGTACATAAGAAATGCCCTGTGGTGCATGTATCTGTAACATCCAGAGGCTTCACCCCACTGTTTTAATATAATTTCGTGTTGCTCGTTCCAACTATCACGTCGGTTCTCAAGCTCCTTGCGTTTGATCATTTGATCATCAAAAATTTCTGCGCTCATGTTATAATAGATGAACATAATATTCCTGATTCATCTTGTGTTTCTCATCGGTATTCTTGTGGTTCCTTTTACCAATGACCGTAGGAATTTGGAGTTCTATTCCATACTTATACCATTTTTGTTCTATCATTGGTCAGTTAATGATGATACATGTGCTCTTACACAGGCAGAGATGTATATGACGGGTCAGAATAAGGAAGAGACATTCATGCACCGTGTTGTCAGTCCCATATACAAAATGGAAGATAACGATATAAATAATTTAACAAAGACTGTTTTCTTTTTCTTGTGGGCTCTTGTCCAATATCGTCTTGGTCGCTTTGATATGTTTATCAATGACCTAAGATTGCTTATGAAAGGCAAAATTCCAAAGTAAAATGCCCAGTTGGCGTGAAGCGGAGTTGGCACGTCTTCAAAAAGAGTATAACTTTTACAAAGGAACAAATATTAAGGATAAACTTACAGGTGGTTTAAGATCAAAAACTCTCAAAATTCTTATAGATTATCATGAACGCATGCTTGGTATAAAGTTTTGGGGTGAAGAATATACAAAACACAATGGAAGTGATTGATAGACAGCTTGAGGCACTTGATAATGCAAAAGAAGTTCATGAGCAAAAATATATTCATAACATTCATCTTTTAGACGATAAAATAGAAAGAATTGAAAAACAATTGGAGCGGACAAAGTCTTCCGTCAAGCGTGATCTCCTCAAGAGACAACTTGACTGGTATGAATCTGAGATTGAAAAAATGGATGAAGCTGTAGGTGTCATCATGAAAAAAATTAATTCGGAAATTGAAAGACTTAAAAATATTAAGACGTCTACCGAAGAAAAAATGAAAAATGAAAAAAAATCATTAGACTATAACATTCAAAAAATTAGAGAATGTGCAAAAGATCGTAACGTGTATAGAATTGTAGACGCACTGGAATTCGTTGCGAATGCTCTTGAAATTATTAGAGACGAGACGCGTCAAACCTAAACTTATCAAAAACATGCACTGAAATTTTAAAATTGTAATACACAATCATACAAAGTGCATCAGCGATATCGTGTTTTCTTTCATAAGGTATTTCCTCTTGAATGTATTTACTCGCAATAGATACTGTCCTTTTTTTACGTTCATCGTAATTAAGATGTCTCATACCAAAATGTGTATGCATGCTCACAGGTGAAACTAACACCACTTTATCTTTGAACATGTAATTTAGAAGTACTTCAATATTTGTAAATCCACCCGGTGGTTGTCTCTCTATAAGAATAGTATCAGCTGCATCAAAAATGTATTTATGATCATCTACAAATAAAGGAATAAGATCTACAAAGTCATTTGAGTGTATATATTTGTAATCCTCAAGGCTTACTTTTTTAAAAAACTCCACCTCCACTTTTGGACCTTTACCACACTCAGCGAGAACAAGACCCATGTTATGATATCCAATATCTATAGCGAGGATCTTCATGTCTTTATCTAAAAAATATTCCTTAACTAATATAAATGAAGATAAAGAACAAAGCCAAGAACCAAATCTTAATATCAGTTGTCGTTGTGCTTGCACTTATCTTGAGTTACATGTGGTTCAACCCCAAAGTGGTTGAAGTTCCAGTGGAAGTTCCTGTAATGCCAGTTCCACCTAGACCATCGATGGAGCGACGCGAGAGACGACGCGAACCCGAATTCAGAGGGGCGCCAATCAAAAAGTACAAACCTGGATACATGCAACAAATGGGTGTTATCACGGGTAATGGAGAAACCCTCCCATTGTACGGTAAAGAAGTTACAGGCAGACGTGACCGCTATCATTACTATACCACAACCGGTGGCGAAAACCTCTACGCCGTGCCAATTAGCCACAACGCACGTGATTGTATGGAAGATATTGGTTGCGAAGAATTGTATGGGAATGAAACAGTTTCAGTAACTGGTAAAACTGGTTCATACGCAGTGAATATGTATAGAACGGATGACTTTTTTTAATTTATTCGGATTTGCGAGTAAACCGATCGTAAGTATCTTTAGTTAACATTGTAGTTGACAAAATACTTGACACGCAACACAAAGCCAATGCTATGATAATAGGTGGTGATTTAAATGGAAATCCAATCATCCGTTGGACGATCATAGCCGAACACATACATGAGCATAATAATGATATGAAAGTGCTGATGTCGAGATCTTTATTTTTATCGAAGGCGGTCACTGGTGATGACATCAATTCAGCACCTGGCACATCTACGCCGAGTTTATCTAAGCCTAAAGCTCCAAGTAGCATAGGTAATACCATTTATTATACATCAACAAAAATTATTTCGCAAACTCATAATCATATCAATTTCTCTTCCCTGAAGTCCCGGATTTCTTGAGAGTCTCGCCTTGAGTCTCAAGAGTTCCAATGTTGTGTCGTCATCAAGATTTTTGAAAAAATCGCGTAATTCTTCTATATTTCGTAACCCTTTTGCATCTTTTTCTGCCTGAACATATGGCCACGTCTGTCTTCGTAACGCAGCAACCTCTTCTTCAAGTTGCCTAATTCTTGGCATAAGAACTTGGGTAATTAGAGCCCTCGTTTCCATTTACTTAAAAATGTCTGTCATCTTTAAGATATGCTCAGATATGCTGCTTTGAATAGTGAATTACCAAAAGTTATTAGAGATGTTCACCGTAGTGGCGCTAAGGTTATTTTAGATTATGCCAGGGAGAATTGTAAACCAAAAGATGCACAACATGTGTGTGATGTTAATATGGCTATGATTTCAGGTGTTCCAGGAAATATGTTCGCTTTAAAGATGTCTTCATTTGGGACACCTAATCTGGCTGTGACTCATATGAAAAAAATAATACAACATGCGGTAAATAATAGTTGCCAAGTATGTATTGACGCCGAACATGTTGTTTACCCAAAGGAATCTTATGATATGATGCGCGAATTCAATCGTTACGAACCGCATGTATTTAAAACATATCAAATGTATCGTATTAATGCTCTCAAAGAACTTGAAATAGATCTCCGTGCTGCTGAGAGACATGGTATCAAATTGGGTGTTAAATTAGTAAGAGGTGCTTATGTTGGTAAACAGGTTGGTCTTTTACCAAACAAAGTGGAAGTTGATAAGTCATTTCGCCAAGGATTAACAATGGCACTTGGTGCGGGTCAGAATGTGTATACTCTTTTGGCAACACACAATTCAGATGATATCAAGTTTGCGCGATCTACTCCACATAAAAGATACAAAGTCGCACAACTTTTGGGTATGGGTGATGATTTTCCGGATTACCGTTACGTACCTTTTGGTTCCTTAAGTGAACTTACACCCTATTTATTAAGAAGACTTGTGGAAAGACTTAAATGGTCTTAAAAATATCTTCCGAAAGATATTTAATGGTGAAGACGCTCAAAAAGTTTGGGTATTGGTCTCCCGAACCCAGGTCGGTGCGTAAAAGTGTGCAAGTTGTTGCAGCTTACAAGGGTGATTATGAACAGAAAAAGTCTGAAATTACCCGTATCGCACTTCAGCAATTGTATGATGCACCATCATTAAAAGAACCTCAACCGGTTAGCATACAGCAAGTACGTCTCAAAATGATCCTTCATGAAGCATTAGATATTGCACACAGTATTTGTGAGCGCGGAGATGCACAGGAGTGTCTTTGGGCGTGGGAAGTGGTTGATGAAATTGATGATGCAGCAGCACGAGCTGGTGTCAGGTACCAATAATTTCCTCACCTATATTAAATGGAGTACGAAAAACTCAAAGAAAAAGTCAAAAAGTTGGGCTTCCGTGTCACTAAGGACGTCAAGGGGAAGCGTGTCAAACTTACAAAGAAAGAACTCATAGCAAAAATTCCAGTCAAAAATACCACTCCACAAACACTTGAAAACCAGGCTAAAAGCGCTAAGAAGTTTATTCGTGTGTGTAAGATGGTACTCAGGGAAGCTGGACCAAATGAACCAAAAGTACAACGTGTTGCCCAACCAGTGCGACGTGCAACTGCACCAGTTGCACCCCCACCTCCACCTCCACCACCCCCATCAATGAGTGTCAACCCACGAGCAGCACTTTTGGCTGATCTCAAGGCTAACTTAAAAAAGCGGGGGTTAGCTGCAAATAACACCAATTAGATAAATTTAATACCAAATCTCTTTGACATGAACCTTTGTACCTCTGGAATTGTTGGTTGACTCCAGAGATACCAACGTGACCAGAACCCAGCGCCACCAATACCACTCAACTTCCAATCTTCCTTGTCACTCTTATCAATATCACGCATCATCTTATGTATCATTGCTGAATTACGTTCGGCGACAATACGTCTTGGAATTTGACCACCATGTCTAAGGACATACGAACGCATACGCGAAGGATTCTTGTGTTTGGTGTAGTCGGAATACCCACTCGCACCAAAGTCAACAGTCCTACCGTCTTCTAAGATTGCCCTGAACTTCTTTTTACTGTCTGGGCTACGAACAATTTTGACGTGCATACTTACAATCTACTATTAATTTATTTTTGGCAGGCACCACAGTACCCCTCCTTCTTGGCTTCTGGGAAGAAGAAAAGACGCTCATCACCACGCTTCACACGGTACATGTGGTCATACATGTGGAGGAGACCAATGGCAAGAGCCGCAGTGGAGACAACAGCCTTGTTCATCTTACGCACAGACCACGCGTAGTAGAGGATCATCGCAAGGATGGACAACTGGACGAGGGTCAACTTTGGCAACGTTGGCATCACAAATCGTTGTTCCAATTCTGGGGCTTCTTCAGTGGGCTCTGGGGTATACTTTTCCATTCGCTTGCCGTAACCTGGCATTTTTATTTTATACTGAGAAATTAATGTGGCGCTTCCTGTTGTTACCAGTAGTTTTGGTTCTTCATGATTATCTAAAGTCACCTATAGATAGATTGTACTTTCAGAAGCCACTCAGACCCCTTGTTGGTATGAGAAATACATTGATAGACCTCGTTCTTCATAAGTTTGAATATAATGTATTGGATTACCCAAATCTTTGGTTTGTTAAAGCCAACTACAATAAGATTCTATATGAGTTTGAAAAAGGTGTGGAGACCGCCAAGAAGCATTATTTTCATAAACTTGATCCATGGTTCAAGAAGAATGACAAATACTACTACTACAAAGTCAAGGACTTTCCCGAAGTTCAAAAAATAATTGACCAGATTCCATGTATTGATAAAGAGACTGCCAAGTTCGCCGTGATGGACGCACCTATGAATATACCAGCACACCGAGCTGAAAGTAACATGATGTTAAGATACCACCTCACTATAAAGAGTGGTCGTGATTGTGTGCTATACACCGAATATGAGGCGCACCGACATCAATCTGGACACGAGTTCTTATTTGACCACTCAAGATATCATAGAGTTTCGAAACGCGGATTTCAAAAAAGAGTGGTTCTTATTTTGGACATCTACCGTTTCTAAGAGATGCTTACGACACACCGCTTTGTACATATCTGTACCACCCACCAATTCAAGTTCATCACTCTTGACGATTCTTTTCGTGAATGGTCCAGGTGTTCCATTTTTACAATCCATACATAGAGCGGAGAGCTTCACAACATCACTCGCCATTGGAATACAATCTAATATTTCTCCAAACTTCTTCTGTTGATAATCTCCATCAAGACCAGCTATAATCACTGATTTTTCAAGAAAGAGACACATCTCCACAAACTCTTTGAGGTTTGAAAAGAATTGAGCCTCGTCAATGGCTACAATTTCGGCATTACAGAATGTTTCATCGATAATACAATGAGAAATGTGATCAACTTTGAGACATGGAAATTGAACACCATCGTGGGTGTTTAGGACTTCATCAGGGGAGCGTGTATCTTTTGATGAGTTGATCACAACAATCTTCTTACCTATGACTTTGTATCTCTTAAGTCGTCTGATAAGTTCAGATGTTTTACCAGAAAACATATTTCCCATAATAATTGTGAGACCCATTTTGGCTTTCTATAAAATAATCTTTCTTTTTTATAATGGTTGATATACAGCGAGCGTATTTCAACGGGCATAGGGGATGGATGTCTGCAACAACAGGCAGAGTTCGTTTTGGTAACACAATTTACTCAAATATTTTTGAAGCTATCAGACATTTGAGTCAAAAATAACCAGCGAAGTGCATTTTTATTAAAACTCCAGTGGACATCAAACTTATTACAGTTCCAACTAAACAACAGTTACAACAATTATTTTTGAAGACATCTCTACGTGGGAGAACTTTTTGACGACCCCATTCCATTAATTTAATTCTACATAATAATTAAGATGCCTCTCACAGACGACGATATATCCAAAAAAGTTGGGGAGTTGCGCAAAACAAAGGGACCCATTTACGCCCCTCTCAAATACTTCAGAGGTCTCAAAACTCTTGGGGATGTTGAAACCCGATATAAAAAGATGCTCAAAAGAGATTACACCAAATTCAAAACGGATAAAAGTGTAAAAACGCGGACATCCTCATACACCCAAAGATTTAGAAAGAAGTACCCCGGTATCAAGTCCCTCCCAGATATAGCGAAAGCTACAAAGATACCTTTAAAGACATTGGAGACTGTGTACAATCGTGGTCTCGCCGCATGGAGAACTGGGCATCGTCCAGGAGCTTCTCCACAGGCGTGGGGGTACGCGAGGGTCCATAGTTATGTAATGAAGGGGAAGACGTATCGTACAGCCGATAAAAATCTTCATACAAAATAGATGATAGTAGTATTTCTTCTTTCACTGGTTGTAAACATATTGGTGGGATACTACATATCCGCACAAAAGGGTAATGGTGCAGGTGGTCCAATTTATGATGTCGGGTTCCACATTCTCCCAAATTGGGAGCATCACGAACATCTCCCCGACTATCTTTTGGCTGTACCCATTCTATTTCTTCTTTATGCATGGCCCATGTGGTCAGTGAAAAAGAGAAATGATTACCTCCTTCTCCTCACCCTTATGTATTTTGCAAGAGCCGTGTGTAACGCAGTAACCGTGATGCCTTATACAAAAAAAGAGCCTTGTAAACTTAAACCAAGATTTGCATTTTGTAATGATTATACATTTTCGGGACACACTACACTTAATTTAGTGACATCAAACTTTATAGGTGCTCCTTTGTGGCCAATGTGGCCTGTGATATCATCGGTCGTATCCATCCTCACTCGGGATCACTACACACTCGACATTGTCCTCGCGTGGATCCTCTTCTTTGCTCTCAAATGTAATGTCATTCGTTGAGATTAACATTTTACGAACTTCTTCATAAATAACTGTGAGAAGGGCGACTTTATAGGCTAAAAATCCCATAAGAGTCGCACCATAGTCAAAATCAAAACCAAATGGCGCATTGTTCCACATTGTTTCAAATACAGCCGTACCTATTGGTACAAGTAACTGTGTCTGAAAAGATGGTTTATCAATATTATCCACACGATTTGAAAGAAGATTTATGTAACCCAAAGATGAAGCAACCCCAAGTGCGGCTGATACACCCTGATCCGCGCCTTGTGTGATAAAATATGTAGATGTGAGTGCGGCACCATATGTAAATGTTGTTTTGTTAATTTTAGACTTGAGTTTTTGGTAATCTGTTTTAGGTGCATTTGCTTTCACAATGTGATTGTGAATAGCCCAACTGATACTCATTTAATTATTATTTGTATCAAACCTTTATAAAGATTACAAACCAAACTAAAGTACAAATGAGCCTTCGTGTTAAGAAACTCTCATATGATGCTGTTATTCCAACTCGTGGTTCTGGCGGTGCTGTTGGATACGACATTTACAGCACTGATGAGGTTGTTATCCCTCCTACACACCGTGCTCTTGTTGGATCGGGTGTAGCCATTGTTCTACCACCAGGTGTTTATGGACGCGTTGCACCACGATCCGGTCTTGCGGTAAAACATGGTATCCAAGTTGGAGCGGGTGTTATTGATCCAGATTACACGGGTGAAGTCAAAGTTGTTCTTTTCAATCATGGGCATGCCGACTTTGAAGTAAAAAAAGGTGATCGTATCGCACAACTTGTTCTTGAGAAGTGCGATACACCAGAAGTGGTGGAAATTGGTCTCCTCGAGGAGACTGAGAGAGGTTCGGGTGGATTTGGTTCTACGGGTGCCTAAGAATTGTACCACAAATCTTCTGCCACAGGCATAAACAAAATATCTTTTCGCATTGTCATCCACAATTTCGCATGATCAATATTTGGATAGGACCATAACATCCACCTCTCCCAATATTCTGCTGAATACCAGTCGTCCCAGTCCTCGTGTGTGCTATGATCAATCATAAGCATACCCCGGTGAATTTCGTGTATGTCCGTTTCCATTCGTAGCGTCTCTGGAACAATAGCACCTTTTTCGATAAGGTGTTTACGCATGCGGTGAGAATCGTGATGATCCGTGTAATCTTCAACACCAACGTGTCCAAAATGAATGCTTCTCTTATTTGGGAGAATTACTCTGTACTTATGATTAGCAGATAAGCTTGGGCTGAGTACAACATGCATTATAATATAGCTCATCAATAATTTTACTTATTCTTTGCGCGTTCGAGAACCACAAACTTGAGATCCGCCTTTTTCACATTACCACGAGTGAAAGGATTTTTAAACAAAATCTGATTTCCATTGGCGTTAATAGCTTTAGTCATAGACATACGCGCAAGTTGTCGGAAAGATTCGGGGGACAGGTACAACTTGTTAATCTTCACAGCCTTATCACCATTTTTGAAGTTTTCATACTTGATTGGGTCGGATGGAAGATTATTCACACTCAACTTTTTCCATGTGATTTTATTAGTTTTTGCATTCTCATTCACGTTCTTTTTCATCTGTTTTTCATTTTTTATGTAGTTGGATGTATTTGGTCTGTTATTGTTGTTAGCAAAGCTAAGACGACGACGCACTGGGCTATTCGTGTTTACCCTAAACGTCATCCGCGCGGTTCGCATACGCCTGAGATTGTTGGGGTCAATCGCACGTGGTCTGATTTGACCGATGTTATTTTCATTTGTATTTGAGTTCGAGTTGGCGATACGTAATCCACGCGCACCATTATAGTTGTTTGTGTTGTAGTTGGGACTTTCCATCACAACCATATTATTATTGGCTGGGTCTCTCATGTTACAATTGTTAAAGATTATAATTGTGAAGTGTGTATGAAGACATATACATCCCACGATGGCATCATTATCAAGGTGGGTGAAAATGCTAAAGACAATGACGCATTGACAATGTCAAGTTACCCCAAAGAATGGTGGATGCACGCAGCTGGATGTCCAGGATCGCATGTGATTATATGCCATGAAGGAGATACCGTCCCCAAAGAAACTAAACGGGATGCAGCAGTTCTTGCGATACATCACAGTAAAGCCCCAAAGACAAAGATGTCACTTGTTGATATGGTTCGTGTTGAGCAAATACATAAATACACAAACTCTAATCATGGTCAGGTACATCTTATTGGAGACTGTATGACATTTACAATTTTTATGAACAGAGAAAATGGGAGACTCGAGAGATTGTTAAAAAATAGGAATAATAGTTGAGCGAGAAGATAGAATAAAGATTTAATTTGTTATATAATAAAATGAACCATCAAGATTGGAACCCTGTTGTCATTCACGGTAAGACATTGCCAAGTCAAAAAGCAAAAGTGCCTCACCATGAAGTTACAAAGGCTCAAAAGTTGGATCAAACAGAGTTGGGAACTCATGAAAAGGTAAGTATTTCCATGGCTAAGACGATTCAACAAGCGCGCATCGCTAAAGGTTTCAAAACACAAAAAGATTTAGCGGTGGTAGTGGGTGTTCCAGTAAATGTCGTCAACTCGTATGAGTCTGGGAAGGCTATCCCAGATAACGCGATTCTTCAGAAGTTACGCAAAGTCCTCGGGGTAAGGCTCAAATAACCTGGTACATGTTACAATTACAATTGGTATCACAACTAAAATTATGATTACAGTTAATGTTACAAACATACCTATTAAAGTAGAGAAACATAAAAAAGTACAATCAATTAAAGATGTCGTGCAACTGTATTACAAATGTCTCTCAAAGATAAGACAGAAGTAACATCCCGTGAGACTCCTGATGCTATGCAAAAACGCATGTTTGAAGCGAAGCTTGCCGCCATGGAAAAGGCTATGAAAGGTGAAAAGATTCGTTACAAGTCCAACCGAGACCCCGAGAGATTTCTCTATTTCTTGGAGTCTCGCTTGAAGATTTGGGAACAACTCAAGGATGAGAAGTTCTATGCGAAGCGAATGTATGAAAAGACGAAAGAAGTCATTGAAGGACTCAGTTAAGACTTGAATAGTGTCCAGCAATATAATACACATCCTCAAATCCCAACGCCTCTAATTTCTCTGCCGCATATCTGGCTCGTTGCCCAGTGTTGCAGTAGACGAGCAAACCCTTCTTTGGGAGTCCTGCAGTTGTTTTCTTATTAATTGTATTGACCGGAATGTGGATCGCACCTCGATAGTGTCCAGCTCTATATTCTGGTGTTGTGCGAACATCCACAACTTTCTTTATCTTCCCTGAACGAATCAATTTCTTAGCTTCTTTAGAACTGACAAGATTTCGTCCTAAAAAAGTATAAGTAGCGGCTGCTGCGAGAGTTCCAATAATGATAACTGGGAGCATTTAGAATACACTTAGATTTTACTTCCCGCCCAATTCATGATTTGTGTGAGTGACCATGAGCTATCAATACTTTGTGGAAGTTCTATTTTGACTAAACCTTTTCTAACTTTTTCAACATTTATACCATTTATAAGTTTTGGTATCTGTACAATGTGATTCAATTTAAATCGTTTACCTTGTGAATTTGTTATTTCCAAAAAATATGGAAAATTTGTTACAAAATACTTCCATTGGAGTGTCTTTCTATTTGATGGTGGTATATACTTGTGAATGAGACCCCATACAACCATTTTGATGAAAATAAGACGATCCCTCGGATCTTTTGGACCGAGGGGTGTCCCCAATATATCATGCATCATGGCTATGAAAGCCTCAATGTAGCAAAAATGATGCTGTGATAACTCATCATATTGTGATATTTCAAAAGACTTTTCAAGAACCTTTAGATTTCTTATATTAATTTTTGTATTCTTAAGGAGTCGCTTATAGTTTTCCAAGTTTGTTGTGACAAAACCACCAGTTGGTTGAAATGAAGACTGTTTATTCCGTATTATGTATTGAGGTCCATACACTTTACGAAGTTCATTTTTAAATTCACTTCTACCTGCTCCCATTGAATTGAACAATCTAATTGATTTATCATCGTGATTAATCTTAGCGAGAGCATAATGTCCATCACCATTTGAATATGTGTGCGCTATATGAAGATATTGAATACCTGAGCGATTCTTTGTAGGTTTAGTCATATGAGATGTTTTACGACATTGAAACTTGAAGTCGTAGTTAGTTTCCTTTTTTATATCTCTCCCAATTTGTTCAAAAATACCTCGACCTTGAAGAAGTTGCTTGGCAATTTCAGTAGCATCTTCGATAGCCATGAGGTGTCTCGCCGCAAGACTTGTGTTCATACGACTTTCTATGTAATCATTTGTGTCAATTTCCGACGTTTCCCCCTTTACTCTCAAAAGATTGTTACGGACATCTTTGTTATTGATAAGTTTAATAGGGGTGAGATTCATATCTTACATATCATTGATATTTTTAAACCAATCGTATGTAGAAGTTTTTATGAGTACATTATATTTAAAATTAGTTACCGAAAGCGACACCAGCCATACCGTTCTTGATGCGAAGAACGTTGTAATTGACCGCATAGACGCGAGCGGGGCTTGAAGAGCTGGCCGAAGTTACACCATTAAGCAACAACTTCGCGTTGTCAATACGAGAGAAGTTGAGAGAGCCGCTTGGTTGAGACTTGTCCAAATTGAGGCAGAGTGGCCAAGTGTACACACTGTCTTGAACAAGACTGTCAACACCTAGGGCGGAACAGTGCATTTCTGGTACAACTTCGTGGTGGTAGACATTAGACATGTTTTCAAAGAGGGCGGTACCGTTGATGTATAGTGAACCAGTGCCGAAAGTGTAGTTAGTTTCCCAATCGGCGTTGTTAATATTGCCAGCGACCAAGTGAAGCGCCTTCACTGGGTGATTAAAGTAGGTAAGATCAAACTCGGTATCAGCTTGAGTACCTGGTTGGTATTGGGTTTGTGTGATCAACAATTCGTGTTCATTGTCAGTAAAGAACTTGCGTTCATCAGTGTCCAAGTAGACGTAGTTAGCGTAAATCTTTGGAGTACCTACCGCAGTGTATTGATCTTGGATTTTAATACGAAGCTCAACTTCGTGGTATTGGAGAGCCACCAATGGAAGGCACTTAGTCCAATCTTCACCAAAGAAGAATGGAATGACATAATGGTCGCCATTTGAGTTATTTTGGGCGGTTTCAAGGGTATGTCTCGTTGTAGCCTTGGCAGAGTTGTCGTTGTACAACACATTGTGAACACCCTGAACAAAAAGGGAATCAAGTTCGCATACCTTTTGTCCACCAATCCACAATTGGAAAGTGGTTGGTTGAGACGCAGAAGTGTCAAACATGGCGTTGTTACCACCTGGCAAAGCAATACCTTCAGCTTCAATCCAGATGTAACTTAAGAGATCACCCTTGGATCGAAGTGGAACAACAACTTCATTGGAAGCTCCGAAAGTGCCGATGTAGTCGACGCGCTCTGGACGCATAGAAAAGTTAGTGTGTCGCTTGTAGTTTTGTCTGAAGAAACTGACCTGTGGCTGACCAGTGATATAGACATCCTGGGCACCTTTAGATACAAGGTCAATCAAAGCAGCTGACATTTTTACTAATAAAGTATATTAAAATTTTCGGTCGTTGTTTACACAACTATAACATGGTCGTCTTCCAAGCACTCACATGGGAATCACGAGATACTGAAGACGAACATTTAGTTAGTATTATTGGTAAGACTGAGGAAGGGAAGTCTGTCTGTCTGACAACGACATTTACGCCGTATTTTTTTATTAAACTTCCAACAAATATTGATGCTGGAAAAATTCAAAGAATTTACAATATTCTTGATGAAAAATGTAGCGATTCCCTGGTATCATATTCAGTCATGAAGTCTAAAGATGTCTGGGGTTTTCAAAACAACGAAGAGTTTCCATTTATGAAAATTAACTTCAAACATCTTCAAGCGAGAAGATTTGTAGATTCTTTTTTGAGAAGATCTCTTGATAAAACTCCTGAACTTTATAACATTTTTGGGACAAGAAATGTAAAAGTTTATGAATCTAATCTGGATCCAGTATTACGCCTGATGCATCGCACTGGAATACAATCAACTGGATGGTTAGATACTGGAGACAAGTGTATTCGTTCCCATCTCGCAAATGTTGATATGGATCTTTTCTGTAACGACTGGAAAACTCTTAAACCAGTAGCCAGGGATGACATTGCTCCATTTGTTGTGGCTTCAGTTGATATAGAATGTAATAGTTCTACGGGTAAGTTTCCTGATGCTAACATTCCCGGAGATGCATGTTTTCAAATTGCAATCTCACTATGTACATTTGGTTCTGATGAACCATACGATAAGACGTGTCTCTGTTACAAGAAGACAGACCCCAACTTGGAGGGATGTGATATTCGTAGTTACGAAACTGAGCGGGAAATGTTAGAAGCTTTCCAAAAGTATATCCAAAAGAAGGATGTGGATATTATTACTGGATGGAACATTTTTGGATTTGATATGGAATACATTTATAAACGTGCGCAAATTAATAGATGTCACTACGAGTTTTTCAATTTGGGAAAACTCAAAGATACCGAATCGGAACTTGTTATCAAAAAGCTTTCATCGAGTGCTCTTGGTGATAATCTTCTCAAGCTTCTCCCGATGCCTGGACGTTTCATTTTCGATATGTTCCACGAAGTCAAGAAGGGATACAAGCTTGATAGCTATAAATTGGATAATGTATCCAAGTTATACCTGGGTGATCAAAAAATTGATATGGCACCAAAGGAGATGTTTGCTCGATATAGGGAGGAAGATCCAGTGAAATTGAGGGAAGTTGCTGAATACTGTATCAAGGATACACTTCTCCCACACCGTTTGATGAAGAAGCTTTGTACTCTCTTAAACTTGGTTGAGATGGCTAAGGCTACTTGGGTTCCAGCGAACTTTCTTGTGGAGCGAGGGCAACAAATCAAGGTATTCTCTCAACTCACAAAGAAGGCTCGGGAGTTGGGCTTCATGGTTCCAACTATTCGGTATGGAGCAATCCCTGAAGAACCTTATGAAGGTGCTACAGTTCTCGAAGCACAAAAGGGTGCATATTATACCCCAATTACCGCTCTTGATTTTGAAGCACTGTATCCATCTATTATGATGGCTCATAACCTGTGTTACTCATCGTATGTTATGGATGAAAAGAAATATGGTAATGTACCTGGGATTACATATGAAACTTTCCATGTCGCTGACCGAACTTATAAATTTGCCCAAGATGTACCAAGTCTTTTACCAAGCATTCTTCTTGAACTCAAACAATTCCGTAAGCAAGCCAAACGGGACATGGCTAACGCTACAGGTTTTATGAAAGAGGTATACAATGGTAAGCAGTTGGCGTATAAGATTTCAATGAACTCTGTCTATGGTTTTACTGGAGCGGGTAAGGGTATCTTGCCGTGTGTACCAATCGCATCTACAACGACATGTAAAGGTCGTTCAATGATTGAGGAAACAAAGAATTATGTAGAGGCAAACTTTCCAGGGGCAAAAGTAAGGTATGGGGACACGGATTCAGTTATGGTTGAGTTCGATGTAGGTGATCGTAAAGGGGAAGAAGCTATTGCTTACAGTTGGGAAGTAGGTGAGAGAGCCGCAGAGGAATGTAGCGCCCTCTTCAAGAAACCAAATAATCTTGAACTTGAGAAAGTTTATTGGCCCTATTTCCTCTACAGTAAGAAACGATATGCGGCTAAACTATGGACAAAGGGTAAAGATGACAAAATGCACATGGATTACATTGACATCAAGGGTCTTCAAGTTGTGCGACGAGATAATACACCACATGTCCGCGAAGTATGCAAGGAGCTCCTTGATGTAGTCCTTACTTCAAGCGACCCGGGTCCACCAAAGGAACTTGCCAAAGAGAGGGCAATTGAACTTCTCTCCGGTGATGTACCTAACGATAAGCTTATTCTAAGCCAAGGTTTATCCGATACATACAAAGTTGGAGGTAGAAATATATCAGTAACGAGTCCAGATAGTATTAACATTAATCAATCGCATGTACAAGTTGTTACGAAGATGCGCGAAAGAAAACCTGGTTCTGAACCACAATCTGGAGATAGAGTTCCATACTTGCTCACAAAAACTCAAGATCCCAAAGCTAAGGCGTATGAAAAAGCCGAAGATCCAAAATATGTAGAGGAGCATGGCGTACCTGTAGATTATCACTATTATTTCCTGAACAAGTTCCTCAATCCAGTATGTGATTTATTGGATCCACTTTACGAGAATGTAAAAGAAGAAATCTTTGGGGAAATTATTAATCAACACAAGCCAGTCAAACCACCAAAATTACCGTCTCTGAGTGGTATGAAGAAGGACGAACTTATTGCTGAATGTAATCGTCTTGGTTTGGAAGAAACTGGTACATTGGCAATTCTTAGATCCCGCCTTAAGGATGCGAGAATGAAAAAGGAAGAATCTGTTGAAGACCTATTTAAAAATTACGAGCTAACACAAAGTAAGGATGAGTCTTAATGAAAAGATTGCAAAACTCGTTGATGAGGAATTGGAGGATAGAGTGAATACAATTCTCAACGAGTATGCCGAAAAAATTTCAAAAAAACATGCAATTCCACTTGAACTTTTACTCAAAGATATACCATCTTCTTTCACAAGTACATTATGTAGAGGAACAAAGTCAAATGGACAGAGATGCACTTTCAGAGCTTTAGATGAGGGATACTGTCGTCACCATAAGTCCCAAGGTTTTCGTATATGTCAACGAAGTTTTTCGAGTTCAAGTATACACAACCATGGCGCAGAACAAATGTATGTGAGGGGATGTCCTGGTTGTGAATCTTCAAACGAGCTTATAGATTTGAATAATATTATATAGTAATGAACAAGAACGATATTCTACTAACATCTATAAACAACTTTTATGACAATGAAAAGAATAGATCTACACTACTAACAATACTGGACAAATCAAGTGGTATTTCTCTTCGCAATTTGGAATGGTTTATCACAAACTACGCAAAGAAGAATCATACATCCTATCAGACGGGTAATGGAAAATTATTCACCGTACACTGTGCTTACAAGTCAAGTCTTAATGGTTACAGTAAACAACTTTTTGATCCATTTTGTAGATCACAAAAGTTTGGTTATAATGTGCCAGGTACATCTCAAGAAATTCAAACAACATTGGCTCAATTGAATTTCATCAAATGGTGTATCAAAAATAACATTATCGAGTACATCACGAACAACAGAGATAAACTCTTTAGTAAGCAATTGACATAAATCCTCTATCAAATACAAAAGTTTGATATCCGGTATAATACATATTTAATGAGAAGGTCTCAGTAGAAATATCTATACCGGAATTTGTATCCAATTTAACTTCTATATTAGTCTTTTCCGATTGAATTTGACTAAAATCCAAGTTTCCCGATGGTTCCACGTTTATCGGATTCAACGAGAAACTATATGTGTATATATTCCTAATTGGTCGTGATAATCTTTTTTGATATGGAATTAAAAATTTATAATATTCGTGATTTGTTTTTGTAACTTCTGGCAATTTATTTCCATTTATATAGAAGCTTGTTTCTAACATCGTTGGATAAAGTGTTGTATTTTCACCTTGAAAATCCAATGTTGATGAGAAGTTGAATCTATTTTCATACAAGTATTCACCGCCAGCACCCACACCTTCGGCGTCATCTTCGTTTTCAAAAATTGTATTTCTTAAAAACCAATGAATACATTTCACTGGAATATTTGGAACTAAGTTATTTCTAATTACATCTTGATTTAAATCACTAACAATAGTTGGGTGTTTTCTCACAAGATCGGTAATCATAACTTGTCTTTCACTTGAAAGAAACTTTCTTTCTTCGGGACTTATAGTGATTTCTTCGGTAACAACATTGAAATGTGGAAGTGTTACAGTATCAGTTGTATTTGTGAAAAATGTCTGTTTATGAAATTCAAATTCAAACTCAATTTTTTGACGATATATAGAACACACTGGAAAATATGGACGGTTTGGTTTATTAGTTTCATATTCATCACTCGCATACTTTCTTGAAAAGAAAAAGTGGATAGGAATTACTAAATCTGCGTCATATTGTGCAATACTCGCGTTTGTGGGGGCATCATCAAAACCAAGGTTTCTATTTACAAGAAATCTATTTGCCACCTTCTCAGACGTTTCTAAATAAAGATCGTCATATATAATTCCCCAGTCATCGTGAATTTTCTCAACTTCGATGTCATCAACAAACATAGTCACACTCTTGAGAATGTGTCGCCCCAATTGATCGGCGTAGTTCCCATCACTTATACCTGGCATAGTTATACTCAAATACATATTACTGAGAAGATCCCCCATATTTCTTGGATTAAACTGAACTTTAATGGTTTCTCCAAATGGCCAATTGGATGCCGCATTCCCAGGTTTAATAGTGTTGAGATTTCTGTGATATTTTCTAAAATCGGAATGTCTCCTATCAGTAGTATAATTAAAGAAGGATTCGTCTGGATCTTTGGAAAGCAAGTATGTATCTTGCTTCCCAATAGCTTTGAGCGAAATTTTCGCAGCTTCACCCATACCTATCTATTGCCTACATATTTTTAATATCCATTTTCCACATATCAATATGACTTGTATTTTTCATAATCTCAAGTTCTTCTCTTGCCTGTTTCTCCTCTTTGAGAAGTTCTCTGACACTTTCCTCCGTATATTGAACCGTCTTGATGTTGAGGAGGTAGTCGTATGTACCACCAATTTTGGGAAAGAGTTGGGAGAGTTGTCGTTCAAGGTCATCCCGCTTTCGCTTGAAAACAACAATGTCACCCTCAATGACCATCGTCACAAACTTAGATTTGTAGCCACACATTGTAGCTCTTGTTTGAAGAACCTTTATGAGATGTTCCCGTCTCTTCTTGTAATGGTCAAGTCTCAGGTCTACAAAGTCCTTTAGGATTTCCTCGGGTGAGTTGTACTTGTAGATTCCCTTTGTAGGGTGGAAGAGATGCATGTTTGATGTATGGAAACTCTTTCTCAACTTGAGATCCTTCACCAAATCCTTTCCTGAATAACCCACAATTTCAAAATCTACATCATCTGTTGTAGAATTGTTTGTAAAGTTCGCAATCACCTTCTTTTCCACAAGGGTATCCAAGTACTCCTTGTAATCTTGAGTCCATCGACCTGGTGGAAGCTCTGTAATCTTGAGTCGTGACCCAGTGTCATGCCAAACACCCTCGGCAACCCACGAACCACTTTCGTCTTCTTTGAAAATCTTACCCTTGAAACCCCTGAACCACGGTCGCATCTCAGAGAAACCGCGACCTTCAAGTGCTTTTTGAATATTGTCCTTGATATCCTTTGGATTGAACGGTGGCACATAACAACTAAAACCCGTACCAATACCTTCCGTACCATTCACGAGAACCATGGGAAGTGTTGGCATGTAAAAGTCTGGTTCAATGGGACGTCCGTCATCGTCCAAATAGTTGAGAATTGGATCGTCGCGAGGATCAAAGATTTTTCGGGCATCCTTTGTGAGTTTTGTGAAGATATACCTCGTTTGAGACGCATCCTTACCACCCATGAGACGAGTACCAAACTGACCACAAGGTTCAAGAAGATTAATGTTATTTGAACCCATATAATCATTCGCCAACTTCACAATCGTATCCGCCAGAGAGACTTCACCGTGGTGATAGGCACTCTTTTCTGCGACAAATGCTGCCAATTGTGCCACTTTCATCTCATCCTTGAGGTTCTTGTGGAAACACGCATACATGACTTTGCGTTGTGAAGGTTTGAGACCATCCGCCATGTGTGCGATTGAACGCTTCAAGTCTGCCAAACTGAAATTGACAAGATCCTTATGAACAAAGTTTGAGATACTCAAGTTTTTCACATTTCCATATGGTACTTCCAATTCTTTTGGATCTTTTGCTGTACTCGTAAGAAGCCAAGACTTTCGGTCATCTGCCTTCTTTTTATCAAAAGCAAGAACAATTGATTTGTCGGACATGATGTCCATGTCAAACTTTACCGTGAGATCTTGAATCTTTTTGAAGTATTCCCGAGCTTCAGTACTTGTACTCGTACCAAGACCCTTGTAGTATTTGATTTTCCATCCAGGTTGTCCATTTCCATACCACGATCTAAATGTAGAATCTGTATAGAATGACTTGGATTGAGAACCCTTGGTCGCCTTGATAATTGGTGTTACCATAGACACGACAAAACCCAACTTGAGAAGACTTGGCCAGAAATAGTGAATCATATTGAGAATGAGACCCTTGATATGGGAACCATCATTATCCGCATCTGTCATAATCATAAGACGACCATAGCGAAGTTCGGAGAGATCTTGATAGTCCTTTCCTTGTTGAAGTCCCAAGATTTTCTTGAGATCATTGAACTCTTGATTTGATGTAAGCTGAGCCACAGAAGCATCGCGAACATTTTTACATTTTCCACGAAGAGGAAAGACACCATAGTGATCCCGACCAACGACGGAGAGACCTGCAACCGCGAGTGTCTTGGCTGAATCACCCTCTGTCACAATGAGAGTACATTTCTCAGATTGCGCAGTACCAGCCTTGTTTGCATCATCCAATTTGGGAATACCAGTAATTTTAGACTTGCGAGCACCATCAGTTTTCTTGAGTTCCTTCATTTCCTTGAACTTGGAAAGAGCCAAGAGTTCATCTTGAATACCAGTCTTGAGAGCGTTCTTCACAAAGTTTTTGGGTGGATCAAACTTACTTCCAAAATCTTGAGCCTTTGAGGTACATTCAGATTTCACTTGACTTGAAAAGGTTGGATTCTCAAGGGTTGCTTTGACAAAAATGTTAAAAGTATTCTTGACTTGTTGTGGCTTTAACTTGATTTTCTTTGCCATTTCATCAATGATACCCGAAGCCAAGAGAGATGCCACATGATCCACATGTGTCCCACCCTTGGTCGTACAGATACCATTCACAAATGAAACTTGTTCAAGACCATTTTCAGATGGACCAATACATACCGACCAACGATCAGTTGTCACAGAACATACATCTGTAACACCTTCATGCATTTTGGCATACGCTTCAAAGTTCATCTTTTGGAGAGCTTCACCTTGGAACTTCACTTTGCAGTTTGCCGTTGTACAGATGTTTGCATCCAATACCCGCTTTTCAAAAATCTTATAGATTGCAGCATCCATCTTCTTCATACCAAATCGCTTCCAATCTGGGATGAATGTAATAGATACTGAAGAAGAAGCACCCCCATGTTTTGTAATTTTTGGCGGATGACACACCGTCATGTTATTATTCCAAGTTTGAGTATATGTTTGCTTGGTCTCATGATCCTTAATCACAATTGAAAACTCTGAGGAGTAAATATTCGTAAGCTTTGCCCCATACCCGTTGCGACCTCCAACGATGCGCTTCTTTGTATCATCATAGTTTGTACTTGTAAGAAGATGACCAAAAGTAAGTTCAGGATTCCATACTCCTTCCTTTTCGTGCATGCGCACCCCAATACCACCGAGAGGACCATTATTTTCAATTGTAATAGCACCCGTCTCCTTGTCTATCCCCGCCGAGATGCTCGTAACGCTCTTCGGATGGACGGAGTTTCGATCAATTGCATTGACCAATATTTCGTCAAATATTTTGAGTAGAGCTGGGGAATAGTTGAGACTTTTCTTTTCGAATCTGTTATGAGCCTTGTTAAGTATCCAGTACTGTTCAGTACCGATATCAATCGGACCGACATATGAATCAGGTCTCTTAAGGACATGTTCAATGTGGGTGAGTTTTTGAATGCTTTCGCCCATTTTTCTTGATTTTTTAATAAAAGAGGCTCTCACTTAAGCTTGTTTTTTTAAAAAACAAAGGTAGGGGTCTTTGATTTATGATTTTTTACCAATTGCACCAGTTTGGAGTCTAATTTCTTTACCGGGTGTTTTTTCTATTTTGTATCCTTTGTGTTTGTTTCCATTTTTGGCACAGCGATGAATCTCGGATCTTGTAAGATTTGGAAAATCTTTCAATAGAAGTTCAATCGTTTCATATTCTCGTCTTTCTAATTCATTTTTTTTACTGATAATAATTTTACTTATTGAATTGTATATTTCTTTTTTCGCGTCTTCTAAATTATCATCTGGTGATATTTCTCGGAACATATAACCCTGAACATGAACTCTATTCTCCTTTAAACATTCTGTGATGTGTGCGTTTTGCGTTTTATCAAAAAGACTTTTGTCACACTCTGTAATACTTTCATATGGTCCATATAATTTACCTTCTTTGTAAGCTATCACAGCTTTTTTACGCATTTCTACTGATATTTTTTGAACTTTTTGCATGAATCCAGGTGGTTGATTTTCAATATTCCATCGCCGCTTTGCTTCTTTTTCTTCATCAGTTCTAGATTTATAATTGTAAGGGTGTTTTTTTCTTTTTTCTGCTTCGGTCATTGAATCCCAGTAAGATTGTTTACGTTGAGATTGTTTATTTTTATAGTCTGAATCCGCCCACATTTTTTTAAAAAAATATGATGTTTTTTCTTTCAATTCGGGATTTTTATCCCAATAATCTTTAACACCATCTAAAATTTTTTTTCTGATTTTTGGATCTTTCCATTTATCTTTTGATATTTTTGATAACTTGTCCCTGGTTTCTTCACTTGGTTTGTAACCC
>Ga0222719_10001113_pt1 | contig 26581 bp, 20 predicted proteins | sample C33_34DmetaG_FD_165039 | JGI IMG/M metagenome (GOLD analysis project Ga0222719, IMG submission 165039) | Estuarine water microbial communities from San Francisco Bay, California, United States - C33_34D | ecosystem: Environmental > Aquatic > Marine > Unclassified | place: USA: California...
GCTCAAGCAGTTGACTAAAGAAATTGGAGAGTTACACGAAGACCGTGCTAAGGTCAGCGAAAACTTTTCAAAATTGGAAGACTTTGTTGTTAAGCAACTCGCAAATGAAATCAATGAGTTCGCAGAAGACAAAAAAGATTTGGCAGAAACCAAGGTTCGCCTTGTAAAAGAAGCCAAAGAAAAATTTGCAGAAGTCAAAGCAAAATTTGTTGCTAAGTCAGCAGAGATTGTTAAGGAAACTGTAAGTAGAAAACTTTCAGAAGAGATTTCACAGTTGAAAGAAGACATTCATTCAGCACGTGAAAACAATTTTGGACGTAAACTATTCGAAGCGTTTGCTAATGAATATTCTAACTCATACTTAAACGAAAAATCAGAAACTGCGAAGTTAATGAAAATCGTTGCTGAGAAAGAAGCACAGTTAGCAGAGGCTAAGAAAACCATCACAGAGAAGGATACTCTAGTTGAATCTAAGCAAGCAGAAATTGCTGTTGCTAAAGATTCAGCGAAACGTGTTGCAGTGATGAATGAGTTGTTGACTCCATTAGGGCATGACAAAAAAGCAATTATGTCAGAACTATTAGAGTCAGTGCAAACTGAAAAATTGCACACAGCATTTGACAAGTACCTACCAGCAGTAATGGAAGATAAAAAACCAACCATTGCGAAAAAACAGGCATTAAATGAAGGCACAGAAGTAACAGGCGACAAAGAGGTTAAACAACCGGTAGAAGAAAAGTCAAACTTAATAGAACTCCGCAAATTAGCGGGATTAAACTAAAAAGGAGAAGGACAAAATGTCAGAAATGATCAATGAAAATTGGCAGGCTACCAAAGGCGCACTTCTTGAAGGTCTTAACGGTCACAAGAAAAGCGTAATGGATGTCACTCTCGAGAATACTAGACGTTATCTCGCTGAGTCGGCAACTGCTGGTGCAACTTCCGCAGGAAATGTTGCAACACTAAACAGAGTGATCCTTCCAGTAATTAGACGTGTAATGCCTACAGTTATCGCAAACGAAATTGTTGGTGTACAGCCTATGACTGGACCAGTTTCACAAATTCACACACTAAGAGTACGTTACTCAGACACTCAAAACGCAACTAATAACGCAGACGACGTGACTGCTGGTGATGAAGCATTATCACCATTCAGAATTGGTCAGGCTTATTCAGGTGACGCGGCTACTTCAAAAGCATCTGCTACAGCGGCTTTAGAAGGTAGTGCTGGTAACAGATTGTCAATTCAAATCTTAAAACAAGCAGTAGAAGCGAAATCACGTAAACTATCTGCACGTTGGACATTTGAAGCGGCACAAGACGCTCAAGCACAACAAGGTATCGACATTGAAGCAGAAATCATGGCGGCTCTTGCACAAGAGATTACTGCTGAGATTGACCAAGAGATTTTAACATCTCTTCGTTCACTTGCTTCAGTTGAAGAAACTTACGACCAAGCGGCTGTAAGCGGTACTGCTACTTTTGTTGGTGACGAACATGCGGCACTTGCTGTTCAAATTAACAGAGTATCTAACAAGATCGCTCAGCGTACACGTAGAGGCGCAGGTAACTTTGCAGTGGTTTCAAACCAAGCATTGACAATCCTACAGTCTGCTACAACTTCAGCGTTTGCAAGAACAACTGAAGGTACTTTTGAAGCACCAACAAACACTAAGTTTGTAGGTACTTTGAACAACGCTATGCGTGTATATGTTGATTCTTACATGGCTGACTCAGGTCAGGATGCTAACCAAGTATTAATTGGTTACAAAGGTTCATCCGAAGCAGATGCGGCGGCATTCTATTGCCCATACATTCCGCTAATGTCTTCAGGTGTTGTACTAGATCCTGATACATTTGAGCCAGTTGTAGGTTTCATGACACGTTATGGTTATGTTGAACTTACAAACACTGCGTCATCTTTAGGTAACGCTGGTGACTACTTAGGTAAAGTTAGCATTACATCTGCTAACGTATCTTTCTCTTAATAGAGAGTAGTACAAAAGTATTAAAAGGGGCGGCTTATGTCGCCCTTTTTTTATGACTTCTTTAAATATTATTATGGATAGTATTAAAGAAATAGAAACTAGTTTAGATTGGCCTGATGTTGAAAGCCAAATTCGCAAACTTGCAAAGACAGCACCTGAATTTAAATTTGATGTTGTTAAGTTCTGTAGTGGTATGCGATCAGAAATTAACAAGTTAAGTCAAATAGAATTAAAGTATAGACAACAAAAACGCGAAAGCATACTACAACAACACACTGATCAATGTGCTAAAATCAATCGTGCTATAAAAGACTTTAGTTCAGTACATCTTATGCATCTGTTTACTAGGATTGACTAAATACAGTACACGTTAGAAAGGGCCAACATAATGTTGGACTTATGCTGTTTAACCCACAGCGTAGACCTAGAACGTCAACAAGGAGAAAAAAATGGGAAGACCAATTAACAAAAGACTAATCGGACAAGGCGCAGGTAAAATTTTATGTTCTGCATATTATTTTAATTCTGCAAGTGAAGTAAACGGTGCTGTTACACCAGCATGGATTGTTTCACAAAGATCAACTAACAAATTTATTGTTAGTGACGGAACTACAACACAAACATTAACACTAGCAAACGAAACTGCTGGTTCTCTAGCAGAAGGTACATTTATTGTTAATGCACTAAAAGACGACTCAACAGTTGTACAAGTTACTAAATTACGTAACAGAACTGTTCAGTATGAAGGTGGTACTGCAAATGTTGAAAATATCAAATTTGTAGTAGGTCGTGGTTTGGTTGACGACGAAGTTGCAAATACAGTAACAGTCGAAGGTCAAAACGGTTAATAACATTAAGAAAGGGCAGAGTTCGCTTTGCCCTTTTCTCTTGACTAAATAATGCTATAGACAAAGGATTCTAACAAATGGCTGTAGATGTACTAAAAGTTACCGGTGATTACAAAATCGTTACTTCTTCTTCAATAGGAGCAAAACTCACAATGCAAACTCCTGAAGTAAGAATTACTGGCGATTTGACAGTTTTAGGAACGACTACCACAATCGATACTGCTAATATGACAGTTGAGGACAATATTATTGAACTCAATACAGGTGAAACTTCACCGAGCGGTATTACTCTAGGTACAGCAGGTATAAGCATGTATAGAGGGCCTAGCAGTCCAGCGGCAACTATGTTGTTTGATGACACACTAAGTTATCTACAACCAAACGGTGGCACAGGACCTGGTGTTTTTACGTTTAAGGTAGGAGCAAATATTGGAGCAATTCAAGCACACGTATTAGAAACTACCGGAGAAGATCTGATACTATTAGGACAAAATGCTCCTAATGCAGTAGTAAGTGTAACTGGTACTAGTGATTATGAAAATAATGTTACCGACGATGATGATATTCCAAATAAAAGATATGTAGATACAGCAGTAGCAGGTGCGGCGATTAGTCGTATTACAGCAGGCAATACTATTGCAGAAGTTTTTGATACTAGTGATGGTGATCCTTTATCACAATTTACTATTGAAGTTGACGGTGTTGAAAAATTTAGTGTAAACGCTATCACAACTGAATTACAAGAATTACAAATTGACGGAACAACTATACGTCCAAAAACATCAAATGACAGTTTGTTTTTAGAAACTAATGGCACAGGCGAAGTAGTAGTAAAAGATGTACTCAGCATCGAAGGCGCTGTTAGTCCAACTGCTCCTAGTGCAGACAGTGGTAGAATTAAATTGTATTCACAAGCCGAAGCAGAGGGTGGTTCTGGACTATATTTTGTAAATACATCTAGTACAAGAGACGAACTAGTAAGTAAAAAGAAAGCATTGCTGTATAGCATGTTATTTTAGGAAAGAAAATGGCGATTACAAACAACTTTATTGATGCTACATTAACAACACTATACACCAGCAGTGGTGAGACAGCAGTTACAAGTATGATTTTTTGTAACTATGCTGATGTTGATAACATTGCGTCACCAGATGGTAGTGTACTAACAGATGCAGATACGTTTTTAGATTTGCATGTCGTACCAAACGGTGGTTCAGCAAGTGATCAAAACAAGATTTTACATCAGTTAAAAATTCCAGGCGGTGAAACATTTATTATGGATTCAGAGCGTCTAGTATTAGAAAATGGTGACACTATTGTAGCACAAACAACATCACCTGCTACAGTAAGTGCAACAATTAGCACGGTAGCAGTATAATGAGATTTGTTAAAAAGCAACAACTAAATTCTAAGTTAATTACAGATCCAAGTGTTTCTGTTGAAGCAAATGGTCAAGTTGTGCTTGGAACAAATTACGCAGTAAAAGTTCCAGTAGGAACATCATCTGAAAGACCTGCTTTTCCTGAAAACGGACAAATACGATACAATACAGATCTAAACGAATTTGAATTTTATGTAAACAACGCATGGGAAGAAGCACGTACTATGCGTCCTAATACAATTACAATTCAAACACTTGGAACTGGAGACGCTGTAGAACAAGAGTTTGGACCACTAGATCCAATTCCAGCAAGTTCAAAAAATATTTTAGTGCTAGTAGAAAACGTTGTGCAAATTGCAGAAGTAAACTACACTATGGTACAAACAGGTCAAAGCGAATATAAACTACGTTTTGATAGTGCTGTACCACTAGGCAAAGATGTAGTAGTAATTCACGGTTTCGACTAAGCCAATCATACCCTTTTTCCATTAAAGACTAAATACTGTTAATGCAAACTTGACCGAATAGGTTTGCAGGACAAACAGTGGTTAACCCGCTATGTAATGTGGTTAGAGGCACAGGATGCCCGTTAATAGGAGAACACAATGGCCGTCGGTCGAATTTCAGGTCCGTTGTTGAAGGCAAACCTACTTCGTAACGGAGTGGATTTAGCATTTGAAACGGATTTATTATACTTAGATGTTAACAACAATCGAATTGGTGTTAAGACCGCAAGCCCCGCTTACGATGTTGATGTAAACGGAACTATTAACGCAACAAATTTACAAGCAACAAATCAAATTGAAGTAGGAAACTTAAACCTACAAAACAATACAATTTCATCAAACTTAGGTACAATTGAATTGTTACCTTCAGGTAACGATCCTGTTATCTATCATTCAAAAATTCACGTAGACTCATTAGAATTAAATGACAACTATATTACGACATTAGATTCTAATGCGCCTATTGAACTTAGACCAAACGGTACAGGTACCATTGAATTAGTAGGTAACACAAACGTTACTGGTAATTTATTTGCAACAGGAAACATTACTGCGGCAGGTAACATTACACTAGGTGATGGCAATTTAGATAACATTAATATTAATGCTGATGTTATTTCAGATATTATTCCTGATGTAAGCGACACATACAGATTAGGTATTCCTACAAAACGCTGGAAAACAATTGATGCTAATAATGCTAATATTGGTGAATTGCAATTAACAGATAACATACTACAACCTATTAACACAAATAGCGATTTAATTATTCGTGCTAATGGTACAGGTATTGTTGACATTTATGGTTTGCAGATTCAAGCAGGCGGCGATGTAAGTTTAGCAGGTACAGCATTAAACTTTGGAAACATTACTGTTGATGGCGATGGTGATAACACTGGTATTTTTGCAAATGATTCAAACACAAATATAAACATTAACAGTTCTGGTACTGGGTTAGTACTTGCAAACGGAACTAATATCTTATTACAAGAAGGCAATGTTTATCACGTAACCGAAAACGGTGATGACACTAATAACGGTGGGGATATCAACGAAGCCTTTGCTACACTTAAACATGCATTAACTGTTGCAACATTTGGTGACACAATTAGATTAGGAGCAGGTACTTTTGAAGAAGTAGCACCACTAGATTTGCCACAAGGTATTACAATTACTGGACACGGATTACGTGCTACACAATTAAAACCAACAGCGGCTACAAGAACAAACGACTTCTTTAGAATGAATGGTGATTGTACTGTTGAAAACTTAACAGTAAGAGAAATGGAATGGAGTGGTACAACAGGTTATGCTTTTTGTTATCAACCAAACGCAAGTATTTCAAGACGTTCAGCATACGTTAAAGATGTTACAGTATTAAACTTTGGTTCCAGTGTAAGACTAGGAACAAATGCGGCGGATGATCCTTATGGTTATGATGCAGGTGACGCTGGTAGAGGTATTTTAGTAGACGGAAGTAGTATTGCTTCGGGATCAATTGAAGCGGCAATGCTGTTTGACAGTGTAACACTTATTGTTCCAAACTCCAGAGGTATTATTATAACCGAAGGTGGTAGAGCAGAATGGCTTAACAGTTTCATTTATTTTGCTCAACAAGGTATTGAAGGTGTTGCAGGTACAGCAGGTACGTTTAACGACGGTAAAACTAAAATTCAATTATCGGGTATTACAGGAACATTCCTAGCAGGTGATGTAGTTACATTTACATCAACTGACGGATCAACAGTAACAAACTGTACAGTAGAAAGCGTAAGCGGCAGTGATACACTTATTGTTGACGGACGTTATGACGGCTTAGATGGATTTGATTTTACACCACAAAGTATAGTAGCAACAACTGGAAGTGGAGCAACAGCAACAAGTATTGTAAGATACGACAGAAAAGACTTTGGTGCTGAGATGCGTTCAATTGCATCAGCAAACGTATATGGACAATTTGGTATTAGAGCAGACGGTGCTGATGTACGTTTGAGAATGAGTTCACATGACTTTGGTTACATTGGAGCAGGCAAAAAGTTTGATAACAATGATAATGATGTTGCACAAGCAAACGAAGTTACAGAAGTTAACGGAGGTAGAGTATTTTATAATTCAACTGACCAATACGGTGATTATAGAATTGGCGATCTGTTTACAGTTGACCAAGATACAGGTAGTGTAACATTTAGTGGTGGAACGTTTGATGTAAGTTCTATTTCAGGTATTAATTTTACACAAGGCGGAAATACAACTATTGTTGATCCGTTCCAAGTTGCAACTGGCAACTTGATATTAAGTGGAAATACTATGTCATCTACACAAGGTGATATAAATTTAACTCCGTTCAGTGGCGAAACAAACATCACAGGAAACTTAAATGTTACAGGTAATATTGATTTAGAAGGAAACATTACACTTGGTAATCAAGACACAGATAACATTACTATTAATGCTGATTTAAATTCGAATCTAATTCCAGATGCTGATATTACATATAATATTGGTAAAGAAACAAAACGTTGGAAAGATGCACATATTAAAAACTTTTATGGCGGAGATGGTGCAACTTCTAACTTGATTATGATCATGGAAGAAGATCAAATCAATGCAACACAAATACAAGTTGACAACGTATTAATTAGAAACAACGGTTTAGAAACTACTATAAGTGGTGCAAATTTAGAATTACAAGGTAATGCAACAGGATATGTTGACATTGTAGGAACAGAAGCACTTAATATTCCAGTAGGTACAACACTGCAAAGGCCAACAGGCGTAACAGGACATATTCGTTATAACAGTTCAACACAACAGTTTGAAGGCTATGCCGCAACTGCGTGGAGTTCATTGGGAGGTGTTAGAGATGTTGACAGTGACACTTACATTCAACCAGAAACTGCACCGGGTAGTGACGAAGATAATTTACAGTTTTTTGCAGGCGGCGTTGAAGTTGCTAATTTAAATCAAACAGCATTAAAAGTAAACGACATTCAACCACTGACAGGTGATTGGGTTGACTTTAGTTCTAACACAGGATTAAAATTACCAGTAGGAAATACTCCACAACGTCCTGGATCACCAGCAACAGGCTTAGTAAGATTTAATACACAAACTACACAGTTTGAAGGATACAACGGCATTGCATGGTCAAGTTTAGGAGGCGTTCGTGACGTAGACAACGACACTTATATTATTCCTGAAGTTAGTGCAGGCAGTGACGAAGATAGATTAGATTTTTATACAGGCGGTACTCTAACTGCACAGTTAGATAGTGCAGATGGTTTAAAGGTTGATAAGATTTCACCAGTAAGCACTGCTTCAGAAGCATATGTTGACTTTACTGGAATACACGGTATTAGAATTCCAAGAGGAACAACACTAGAAAGACCGTCAAGTTATGATGCAGATGATAATGGTGTAATTAGATTTAACACAGCACTACGTTCACTAGAAAGTTGGACTGGTACTGCTTGGGAATTAATTGGCGGCGGTAGTGTAACTGACGGTGATGGTGATACATACCTTACTGTTGAAACTGCAAACGACGACAGTGATACATTTACATTCTATGTTGGTAGTAACAATCCAGATGATGATCCAGCAAGTTATGGTAAAGTTACAATTTCAAGAAACGGATTAAATGTTGATGGTAAAATTAACATTAATGGCAACGTAATTGAAAACATTAATACAAACGAAGATTTAATTATTAGAGCAAGCGGTGCAGGTAGAGTTATACTTGACGGTAGTGCAGGTGAAACTAGTGCAGGTAATATTTTTGCTACAGATCCTTTGATGAGTTTAAACACAACTGCACAAGGTCCAAACTTTGTTGACATGGGACTTATTTTTGAGCGTGGCGCAGATATCAACAAAGGTTTCATTTATGATGAAAGTGCAGACGAGTTTGCGGCAATTACAACAATTGAACAAGGTACTGTTAAAGGTAATGTTGCAATTACAAATTATGAAACTGTTGCAACAGGAACAGTAAGAATTGAAAACTACGATGCTAACATGCTTGTTGGTACAGGTAGCAATAAAGAATTGATCACAAGTGCAAATGGCACAACAATTAATGCAGAAGGTATTGTAAGTTTTGCAGATGGTAGATTAATTTTACCACAAGGGACAACAGCAGAGAGACCAAATTCTCCTACAAACGGTGAAGTAAGATACAATGAAACTTCTAACAAATATGAAGCATATTATCCAGATGCAGGTTGGAACTATCTAGGTGTAGGATTTGGTACTCCAGTTCAATATCAGCAATTTACTGGAGACGGTGTAGAATATTCATTTACACTAACAAATGCTGTGAGTTCAGCACAAGCACTTATGGTTGCAATCAATGGTGTTGTACAGAATCCTGGAGACAGTTATATTGTTAGTGGCCAAGAGTTAATTTTTATTGATAATACAAGCACAGCATATCCGGTAGAAGATGGTGCAATTATTGATGTAAGACATTTATCAGCACCTAGTGTATCGACTACTAGAGTAGATACATTTACAGGTGATGGTAGCACACGTAGATTTAAAATGAGTGTAACACCTTTGGATAAATTTGGTATTATTCCGTTTGTTGATAACGTATACCAAGATCCGCTAGTATATGATGTTGATGGTGATTACATTGTGTTTACAGACGAAGCACCTGATGAAGAGTCAAGAATCAACGTCATAAACTACTCAACAATACCTGCTCCTGAGGTAATTACTAGAGCAGAAGCGGTAGATGAAGCAATAACATATTCGATAGCGTTAGGATAATTAATAGTATGGCAAATAGTTTTAGTAATAAATTAACAGCAAGTATAGGAACAGGGGATGTTACGGTATACACTCCAGGAAGTGGTGTAATATATACTACAATTATTGGATACACAGTAGCAAACCGTACTACGTCTTCTATTGTAGTTGATTTGTTTATGCGAGATACGGATTCAACTGAAGTTTACTTACTTAAAGGTACCACTTTAAATGCAGGAACTGCTACAGTGCCTGTAGGTGGAGAACAAAAACTTGTTGTTCTTCCTGGACAAGAAATTTGTGTAAGATCAAACACTGAAAACAGTGCTGATGTTACTGTAAGTGTATTGGAGATAACATAATATGGCAACTATTCCATCATTTATAGGAAATCCACAAGGCGGTCCAGCAGGCCGCGGCGAAGGACGTAGTTGTTTCCATGGCTTTACAAAGAATGCAAATGGCGATTTGTTGTATACAAGGGTCACATCGGGAGAAGTTAAACTCAAAGACGGCAATCAAAACGATTTGTACGTTGAAAAATATATTGGTGACGATGATGGCATATATTCGATAAATACCAATGGACAATTAATTTATACGTATAGAGAGAATCCACAATGACAGTAATTAACCTAGGAAATTTAAAGTTTACATGGAAGGGCGATTGGGCTCAATCCACTGCATATAATAAAGATGATGTAGTAAAATACGGTCCTAGCGTTTGGATTTGTGTGGACGCTCATACAAGCACTAGTGCTTTTGCTGATAATTCTGCTAAATTTGAAGTTATGACAGAAGGATTAGAAAACTCAGGTGTTTGGAGCCAATCAACTTTATACAAAAAAGGACAAACAGTAACATATGGTGGTGCTGTTTATGTAGCACTTCAAGAATCAACAAATGCAAATCCTTACACTGAATCTGCATATTGGCAGAAATTTGTAGATGGTCAACAATTTGAAGGTGACTGGAATTCTGGAACAAATTATCAAAAAGGTGATATTGTTTACTATGGCGGATATCTTTATGTTGCAAAACAAAATACATCATTAAACAATCCTACTAATACTACTTTCTGGGACGTATATGTAAAAGGTTATGAAACAGTAGGTAACTGGAGTGCTGGAATTCAATATAAGCCAGGCGACATTGTTAATTATGGTGGTAATAGATACGTTGTACGAGAAGCAAGAAGACCGTTAGCCGAAAGACCAACAAATGTTACTGAATACGAAGAAATATTAAAAGGTTTTAGTTGGAAAGGTGTTTGGTTAAGTGCTGTTGAATATTTGCCTGGTGAAATTGTTAAGTATGGTTCTTATGTTTATCTATGTACAGCAGAGATTAAAGGGCAAAGACCAGATCAAACAAATAATTTTACACTATTCACAAGTGGTTTAACTTATAAAGGGTTATGGAATCAAAATACAGACTATTCCTTAGGTGACATTACTAAACTTGGTGGAAGAACTTACATTTGTGTTGAAAGTTATGAAAACGATGGATCAACATCAACTGAACCACCGTCATCTCAATATTGGGAAGTATTTACAGAAGGATTTAATTGGAAAGGCGCCTATGCTGGACTTACCGAATACGAATACGGAGATGTAGTTGAATATTCAGGAAGTTCTTATATTTGTATTGATAACGATATTACTGGTGTAACACCGGGTACTAATGGTGCAATTTGGCAACTAATGGCACAAGGCGATATTAGTTCACCAATGACAACAACCGGCGACATGATTTACAGAGAGTCGGGCGGAAATATTGAAAGATTACCAATCGGACCTAGTGGTTCTTTCTTAACAGTACAAAACGGAATTCCAGCATGGGGACATTTAACTCCACAAAATGATTATTTTGTATCACCACAGGGCGATGACACCAATGATGGTAGAACTCCTACTACATCTTGGAAAACTCTTAAACATGCGTGTGAACAAACATTTAGTTTAGGTCAATGTAGAATCAATGTACAATCAGGACAGTACAATGAACAAACACCTATTAGAGTAGGGCGTTCAGTTGTGCTTGAAGGTAACGGCTTAGGTGCTGTTACATTAAGTCCAGATACAACAAACGACAATGGTTATGGTGTTGGAATATCAGATGATGGATCAACTCCTAACGCAAATTCTAATTTATTTTTAATGAACAATGGTGCAAGACTACGTAACTTTGTGTTCCGTAATTTTAGCACAGGTAGTGTTATTGTATCACTTGATCCAGGTAATGGTCCAGATGACACAAGTGTTTGGATTACTTCACAATCACCATACGTGCAAAACTGTACAAGTTTTACTCCAGGTGGAACAGGATTTAAAATTGATGGTGCTCTACACAACGGTGGTTATAAGTCAATGGTTGCTAATGACTGGACACAAATCAACTCAGATGGTATTGGTATCCATGCACTTAATGATGGTAGAACAGAGATTGTAAGTTGTTTTACATATTATTGTAATATTGGCTATCTAGCAGAAAATGGTGCAAAAATTCGTGCTATTGTTGGTAACAACTCCTATGGAGAATATGGTGCAGTGGCACGTGGCTTCTCACAAAATGAAACACCACTTACTGGTAAACTAAGACTTAACGACAAAACAATTGATTCAGTAACACAACTCGGAGCAAGTGTACATGTGTTTACAAGTTTTAGAGACAGTGTTGGTAACAGAATTTTTGTTGGACACACTGCACCAACCGGAACAGATGTAACTAGTAGTTGGGACAATACTGCTTCGTATCCATTTATTGCTAAGTTTAACTCAGCAGGTAGTTTAGATTGGATATACACATACGAAAGCACATTTGGTGCTATTCATAGTGTAACAGAATTAAGTGATAGATATTATGCAGGCGGTGTTATATACGATGCGGCTACAAATAAAGGGTTTATTTTAAGTATTTCAAAAGCAGGTGAAATCCAATGGCAAAAAACTATTGGTAACACTAGCGAAATTACAGATGTATCAACAGACGATAATAATTTATATGCAGTAGGAACACACACTACAACAGGAATGACTGTTATGAAAATTAATCCTGCTGGTGTTGAGCAATGGAGTAGAGCATTAGAGTATAACGATTCGAGTGCATCAAATACTATTGTACCAACATCTGTAACTGTTGCTAAGGCCCCAACAACATCAACAGATACATATGCACTTGCAGGAGATGCAACAGCAGAAGGTAATGTTTACGTAGCGGCATTTGATAGCACAGCGAATCAAAGTGTTATTACTAGAATTAATTCATCAGGTGATTATGTAACTAGTTACATATATGGTAATGTTAGAATTAACAGTTTACGTCTAGATACAGGTAACGGTGATGGAATATATTTAATGGCGGCTGGTTATTATGACGCCGGAGCAGTTAATAAAAACCCACTGATATTTAGACTCACTGTTGACGGCACAGTACAATGGCAACGTCAATATGTAGATGGTGCTGAAGAAGGCGAATTTAAAGATGTGTTACCTTTTGGTAATGATATCTATGCAGTTGGCTACATGAACGAAGGTACAAATAATAATAATACAGGACTAATTACACGTTTGTCATCAAATGGTAATACTATTGACTGGACTGTTAAAGTAGACAACGGAACAAACAACGTTGCATTTAATGGAGTTATGCTTGATGGTGTTAACGTGATTAGTGCAGGTATTGAACAAGGAAATTCAGTAATTGTTAACGTTCAAAGAGATCAAACAAACGGTATTGGAACTGTTACTAGTGGAAGTTATGTATATGCTAATTCTACAACAGGCCAAACATCAAACACAGTTGTAACTAAAGGTGTTGAACCCATAACACAAATTGGTGTTGTGCTAGGTTTAACTGATACTACACTAACTCTAAATCAAACGCCTACACAAGCAAGAACTGTGGTAGCAACAAGAGCAGGTTTTGCTGGTATTGGTAGAGGTACATCATTTAGTATTGATTCACTAAACAGATTACCAAAAGATGGTAGTGTATTACAAATTCAAGGTGATAGTGAAACTTATTTTGTTATCAGTGTTGCAAATTTTGTAGCAAATTCAAACACGTCAGGTAATAATCCAAATGCACAGGCAATTTTAACAGCAAATAGAACATTTTTACAAAAAGAAATGACTGCATGGATTGCTGTACAGATAGCAGGTGGTGCAGGTATATGGAGTGGTTTCAGTTATGACGTAGCAACTTGTGAACGTGATGTTGGACTAGTAGTTGACGCACTAATTAGTGATCTGGATGAAAATACAAACGGAAACACAATCGATGCGGCAATAAGTTATTACAGTAATGCAAGTGGGTTGTATTCAATCACAACAGAAAAAGATCAAAATGTTGCGGCATGGACATATTTTAAATCTATTATTGATGATGTGATAAGTCAAAGTGCTATTACACCATCAAGTGGTAATAGTGAAAGTCAGATAACAGGATTAACTGCTACTGAAGCAGGTACAGTCACACTAACAGAAAATAATGTACAAGCATTTATTGATACTATTAATAATGGATTAAATGCGGCTCCTGCAAAAACGGGATATGGAACTGCTACAATCGGTATTGATCCACCAATTCCAAGTAACAAAACACCAAATGATTTAACACACATAACGTTCCGTGAAGCATATTCACAAGTGCGTATGAGTGGACATGATTTCTTAGACATTGGTACTGGTGGATTTGCTGACACAAACTATCCAGTTATTATTGCTACTGACTACACACAGCAACCAAGTCAAGATAGAGAAACGCTAAGTGAAAACGGTGGTAGAGTATTCTACGTAACCACTGACCAGGATGGTAACTTCCGAGTTGGTGATTACTTTAAAGTTGAACAGGCAACAGGTCGTGCTACGTTAAGTTCTGAAGAATTTGACTTAGCAGGTCTTAATGAATTACAACTAGGAAGTATCACAGCAGGTAAAACAGGTGCTACTATCAACGAATTTAGTACTGATGGTACATTTGCTGACAACTCAGACACAGCAGTACCAACAGAAAAAGCAGTTAAAACTTATGTAGACCAAGAAATCAATGTGTTAAGTGCAAGTCAAGGTACTATTGTTGCTGGTGTTAATCCAACACAATCAAAAGTTGAAGTTACAGGCACAGGATCTGCAACTGACACTATTGATTTTGATATTAATGGAGCACAAGTAGCACAAATAGGTAAAGAATATTTACATGTTCCAGTTGGAACTACAGCAGATAGACCAGTATCACCGGTTGACGGATATATTAGATATAATTCAACTATTGGTGCATTTGAAGGTTATGTGGGCGGCGCCTGGAGTGGCTTAGGTGGAGGCAATCCATGGGCAGTTGTTAATACAACTCCGTATACTGCTACAAATAATGATAGATTACTAGTTGATACATCAGGAGGATCAGTTATTATTGTTAACTTACCAACAAGTCCAAACGTAGGAGATAATGTGCGTATTATGGATTTATCAGGAACATTTGATACATATAATTGTACAGTAGATCCTGGCAGTGAGAAGATTAATGGTGTTGCTGATACTTTAAGTGTTACAACAGAAAATGCAGGTTTACAATTAGTGTACACTGGCACAACAAACGGCTGGAAGTTACTGGAGGTTTAATAGAATGGCTATTGATTATAGTAAAGCAAAAAATAAAAACTTACGTTTTGACGGTACTGACGGTGTTGTTGTACCGTCAGGAACAACCGCAGAAAGAGTAATCACAGAAGTAGGTAAACTTAGGTATAATACTGATTTGGGATTTTTAGAACAGTACAATGCAACAGGTTGGGCAGGTATTGATGCTCCTCCGGTTGTTACAAACCAAACAGGAACATTATACGAAGACACTGATGCTACTATTACAATTACAGGATCAAATTTTAAAAACGGATCTGCTGTTTATGTTACAGGCCCTGGTGTTAGCAATGTGGAAAGAGCATTATCAACAACCTTTGTTAGTTCAAGCGAATTAACAGCGGCCTCTAACGCGGCAAGTGTTGCATACATTGGCGGTGCAAGTTACGGTATTAAAGTTGTTAACCCATCAGGATTAAGTTCTTTCTTAGATCCTGCAGGAACAGTTAACAGAGAACCAGTATGGTCAACAGGAGCAGGTAGTTTAGGTACAATTTATGATACAGCCCGTTCAGGATATTCAACACAAGTAGTTGCTACTGATGCTGACGGAGATTCTGTAACATATGCATTACAGAGCGGTTCATTACCAAACGGTACAACATTAAACACATCGAACGGTACTATTTCAGGCAACATTAGTGCGGTTGGATCTAATACAACTTATACATTTACAATTAGAGCAACAGCGGCTGGTATTAGCACAGACAGAACATTTTCAATCACAGTTAATGCTCCAGTAGCATCAACATTTAGTGCTCAAATTGGTACTTACAGTCCACAAACTTGGACAAAACCTAGCGGTGTAACAAGTTTTACAGTTTACATGTGGGGAGCAGGTGGCGGAACAGGTGCTAACAACACAGGTATTCCAGGCGGTGCTGGAGGGTATTCAACAGCAACAGTTACAACAGGAAGTGGTTCACAAAACTTTGGTGTGTTTGTCGGACAAGGTGGATTTTATTCAGATCAGAACGGCGGCGGTGGCGGCTATAGTGGATTATTTGTAGGAACAAGTGAAAGTGCAGGTAACTGTATTGCAATCGCTGGTGGCGGTGGTGGTGCAGGTACATATAATCCAAACTGTAATGGCGGTGGATCGTCAACACCTGGACACAGTTATGCGGCAGGTGCTGGACAATCAAGTGGTGGTAGCCAGCCATCATGTGGTGGCTCTTGTTCAAGTGACGGATCATGGCCATTTGGATCACCAACATTCTCAGGAGTACAATTTAGAGGCGGCTGGGGTTGCGGTGGTAACATTCGCGGCAACGGTGGATGGCCAGGTGGCGGACACGCAGGTGGTGGTAACGGTTGTAACGGAGCGGCCGGCGGAGCAGGCTGGTACGGTGGCGGCGGCGGCGGAGACCGTGGCGCTAACGGTGGTGACGGAGAAGGCGGTTCGGGTTATGTTGCTGGACAAACTTCAGGTAGTTCAAGTGTAAGTGGAGTTACTGTAACAAGTGGATCGTCAACAAGAAGTGGTACTAACGGAGAACCACCACAAACAGGAAATACATATTATCCTGGAAGCGGTGTTGGTTATGCTTGTAATGTCAGTGGTTCACATGGATCATTTAGTGGTACAGCGAGAGCAGGTAGTGGCTACGTTGTTATTGTTTACTAGTATAAATTCCTGAAGAAACTTCAAAATAATTTAATTGATTTAACAAACTGTTAACCTCTTGAATTTTGTTACCATATATATTTAATAGTGACTCATTTAGAGACATTGTTATAAAAGGTTTACAGTTGGTAATAGTTTCTTTGGCTCCTTCGAGTACTTTTAATTCATAACCATTTGTGTCAATATTAATAATACCGATGTTGTTGTATTCATAACTATCAACTGTTTGCTGTTTTACAAGTGTATAATTTTTCTTTGAGTTAATATCTGAAAATCCAGACGAACTATTAGATAGTACACTATTTTTGGTATAATCATCTTCAAATTCTAATATCTCAGTTGAATGTAAATTCCAATCAGTAATGGCTACATGATGTTTATTGAATGTTTTTCCAACAGCATATGTTTTTACAGCATTGTCAAAATTTGCTGTTAAACAATCAAAAGCAATAGTTCCAATTTCCCAAGCATCGATTGTGTTAGAAATATCAGATAAAACACTAGAAGAAAATCCAATTCCAGCGCCGATATCCAACGATCTATCAACAGTATGATTATTGTTTAAGAAAAAAGAAAGATCTAATTTTTTAATATTTGAATAATCAAATGTTTTTGGTAACCAAAAAGCACGGTTATGATCAAGAAATAATTTAAATTGAGAATTATTTCTAAGAATACTACCTTCTTCCAAGTCATTTTCTAATTCAAATTGCTCTACTGTAATTTCTTTCATTGACAAAATGTTCTCTCTTTGTTATAATTATCTATATAGAGATTATAAAAGAGGAATTATGATGTTTAAACCAAAGTATGATTGTATTGCTAGAGAAATAGTACATTTTCCAAACGATATTTTAGAATTGTTAAACAGCAAAGAATTTTACAAGCAATACGAAACTAATCAAAACAGTTTTCCGGGATATACTAACTTTGGAAATCATAAACAAAACCAAAAAGAGAAAGAATTATATGAAAAACTAAATCCTTTTTATGGTGAAATAATTGCTAATTTTATGAAATCAATTAATTATGATTCTGCAGAATATGGCTGGGAATGGTGGTTTCAAATTTATGAGCCCGGTAGTAAAGGATTTACTCCACACGCACACAGCACAGAATGTAAGTTTACTATTAGTTGGTGCCATTTTATACAACCTAGTGATGATTCAAATTTTTGTTGGTATTATGATAAAAACAATATTGTGCCTATTAATGAACAAAAAAATGAATTAGTGTTTTTTCCAGGATGGATATTTCATAAAGTATTACCTAATGTGTACGATAAAAATAGAATTACTATTGCTGGTAATATAAATGTTGTTAAGTCAAACGGTTATATAATTGAAACAGATTAACCGCCCCAACTATTTCTACCCCATTTTCCTATAGGACAAGATACTGTTTGAATTTTAGTTTTAACAGGCATAAAGCAATTACATTTTTCACAAGTTTTTGTCCATGTACGTAGATGCGGACATTTTTTGCAAATATTATAACGTCTTTTTCGTTCTGCTTCAGTGGTTAACATTATATAGGTAACCTTGGACTATCTAAATCTAAACCATTATGTAAACTGTCAACAACTCTTCGAAGATCACTGCTAACGTTACCAATATCGGCCGCCCCGGGCCGAATTAATGGCATCTTATTTGTACACTTTCCTGGAACATATATAAAACTTACAGGTGTTTGTGCTTGTGGAAATAGTTGTCCTTCCGATGTAGGAACAATATAAAAATCAATATCTTTTGCAAAATCTACAACAACTTTTTCCAATACTTCAGGAATAAATTCATTACACCATTCGCAATGTTCTTCTTTAAATAAAATAAAAGTTACTTTATTTCTATCTTTATATGTTTCTGCAAGGTTGACTGCTTCTTTGTATGTAATTTCTTTAATCATAATATTCTCTCTCCGCAACACCAGCCAACCAATGAATATCTTGTACCTTGTGTTACTGGGTTTACTTTATGTGGCCTCGTACTAGGAAATAATAACATAGTTCCTTTTGTGTTCAATGGAATTACTACATCATTTTCCATTACAAATTCACCACCTTCAAAATCTTCATTAAGCAGTATACTAAAACTTAATTGTCTATGTAAACCGGCAAATGGTCCTGCACTAGCATCATATGTTTGACCGTCGTCATCAACATGCCAATCATAGTGATCACCTTCATTATAAATTCCTAACTGTAAAGGTTCTACTCGTGTAAAATTGTAACCCCAGTGATTCAATCTTGTGACATGTGGCATAATTTTTTTGTATGTTTCTATATCATTAATAAAGTATATATCTGTTGAACGCACACTTTTATCAACTTCAACAGCATTGCTGTTGATTACATTATCGTGTTTTTTTATTCCTTTAGTTGTGCCTAATTCTATAATTTCAGCACATTCCTGTGGAGATAGTATTTGTTCTAGTACGTAGGTTGCCATTATTTTTGAAACTTGATGTGATACCAACCTTCTGGTGCAAGATGCTCGGGTTGATTTAATAGTATGTTCCATGCTAGACTGATTCTTACATTAGGTGATTCGCTTTTTCCATAACCATGAATCATATGACTCGGAAACACAATTAAATCTCCTGTTTTTGTAGGTACAGTAGCATGATCAGCATGTATCATGTTTGCTGTATTTGTGTAATTTGTAATATAAGGTTTATGACTTCGGTGTTCTTTTCTAAATGTTAATCCAGGATCTTTTTCATCTGAATAAATGTAGTAAACACCACTTACAATGCTGTTTGTGTGATTATGATAATTTTGATGTCCGTTTGTTGTAGTAAAGTTTAACCAACTACTAGTGAACCAAAATTCATCATACGGTATAGCCGCTATTTCTGTAAGATAATGACGCAAACTTTCTACAATAAAATCACGTATAGGTTCTAAAACCTTGTAATCTAAAATATTTTCATTTGCTTGACGTTTTAACTGTGTGCTTTCGATACCTTCGCCTGCTCTAGTAGTTTCAAAATTTGAAATTAAAGCAGGATCTAACACGTAATTTTCGTGATGATATTGGCCTACAAGGCCCTGTGGAAATAGCGGTGTTGCATTTGTAAACATATATGTAATTATACGCTATTTGTGAAGCAAAGTCAATATGTGATTACACGCTAAATATACGTAACAAGGAACAATCGCATGGCAAAAACTAGAGTTTCACAAGGACAAATTAGACCTAATATCAAATTTGACGGTACAGCAGGTATCGTGCTACCTGTTGGAACTACTGCACAAAGAGCAGGTGCTCCTAGAACGGGCGAAGTTAGACTTAATACAGATTTAGGTGTATTTGAAGGATATACAGGCAGTGCATGGGGTTCGATTGGCCCATTTCCAGGAACGTTTGTAGAATATTTTACAGGCGACGGAAGTTCTTATGAATTCATTACTTCAAGTGCAATAGGTGACGCAGATTATCTAGTTGTTACAGTAAACGGTATTCAACTTACTAAAGATGTAGACTTTAGAGTTGAAGGTACTAATATTATTACATTTACTGAAGATGATTCTACACAAAATCCACCCTTAGATGGCGCAGAAATTACTATAAGAGGATTTAGTCCTGTAACCAGTGCGAGTGTACCAGCAGGTTCGATTGGCTTAAATGAATTAGTGTTTGGTGATGGCACGGTAGGACAAGTTTTAACAACCAACGGTGCAGGAACTTTAAGTTTTCAAACCATTCCAACACAAGATCCTACACTTGGCGGAGCATTATCAGGAACAGCAAGTAATGCAACAATTAACGCAAACTCAGTTAGTATAAATGAATTAAATGTAAGTGACGGCTTAGTAGGACAAGTACTTGCTACAGATGGCGCTGGTAACTTAACATTTATTAATCCACCAAGCGGAGGTAGCGGCGGTGGTGCAAGCAGTTTCTTTGATCTATCAGGTACTATTTTGTTATCACAAATCGGTGATGAATTAATAACAAATGAAAAAATAGGAACTTATCAAATAACCCCAGACAGGATTGCAACAGCAGACTCAAGTTTAGGAACAGATGGTCAAATCCTAAGTGTTGACAGCAACGGAGATTTTACTTGGGTAAGTGTTGTTGGAAGTGGCGAAGCAAACACAGCAAGCAACGTTGGTGCTGGAAGCGGAATATTTTTACAAAAATCAGGAGTAGATTTACAATTTAAAACTCTTGTTGCAGGAACTGGTATTGGTTTAAATCCAACAGCAGACACAATAGAAATTCAAAATACAAGAAGTGCATTTACAAGTGTTGCAGTTTCAGGACAAAGTCCTGTAGTAGCAGATAGTGCATTTGATACTTTAACACTTGTAGCAGGCGCAGGCATTACATTAACAACAAATCCATTAAATGATGAAGTTGCTATTACATCAAGTGCAACAGCACCTAACCAATGGTTAACATTTTTAGGTGATAGTGGTAGCACAACAGCAAACACAACAACAGATCAATTTACTATTGCAGGTGGTGCAGGTATTTCAACAAGTATTACAGGTGATGCTCTTACTATTGTAAACGATTCACCGAATATTGATCAAAATCTTTTTGCTACAATTTCAAGTGACAGCGGTAGCACAACAGCAAATTCAACAAACGATACATTAACTGTTACTGGCGGCACAGGAATATCAACTGCTATTGTCGGCGATACTCTTACAATTACAAGTACACAGGGAGTTATCCCAAACAACTTTGGTACTATTGCAGTTAGCGGTCAAAGCGACATTGTTGCTGATAGCACAAGTGACACACTTAATATTGTTGCTGGTAGTAATATTACTATTACTACAAATGCTGGCGGAGATGAATTAACAATTAATGCGAGTGCAGGGTCAGGCGGTACAGGTACGGTTACAACAGGTACAGCAAATCGTTTAGCATATTATGCAACAACATCGGATACTGTTGTTGAAACTAATACTAATTTAACATGGAACGGCACGTCAAACACGCTCACTGTTGCGAATTTAGAAGTAACTGGTAGTATTGGCAATATTACCACAGGAACCATTAACAGTGGTGCAATTACAACTACCGGCGACATTGATGCTACAGGACAAACAATTACAGCAGACACAATCAATGCTGAAGTTCTACAAAGCACAAGCACTGGTGTTCCAACATTTACATCAGGCAACGATATAATTTTTAATGCGGCTGGAGAAATTAACTTTAGTGGCAGTGTTGTTAATAATATTAGAATTCCAACACAAGGATTACATGCGGCTAATAAACAATATGTTGACGAACAGATAGATGACACTTTCAAACACTTTAATATTGCGGCAGACGATTCGACACAACGTCAAGTTAACAGTGGCGAAACTATAAAAATTATTGGTAGTGGCGCGGCAACCACAAGCAGTGATGCTGAAGGTAATATTACTATTACAGCAACAGGCGAAGCAAACCAAAATGCTTTTGAAACAATTAGTGTAACAGGTACAGCAGGTCAACCAGATATAGTTGCAGGAAGTGCAACTTCTACAGTAACATTTGACGCTGGCACTAACATGATTATTAATACCAATGCTGGTACAGGTGTTATACAGTTTACGTCAAGTGCAAGCGGTGGCGCTACTAACTTAAACGGTTTGAGTGATGTTAATACAGTTGGTGTTAGTGACGGTGATATGTTGGTTAACATATCAGGTACTTGGGTACCAACAGCAGGCCCGGTAATACAATGGGCAATAGGAAACAATGGTAACAGTGATTATACATTTGATGGACCTGGCTTCCCAACAACAGCAAACGATCCAGACTTGTATTTGTACAGAGGTCACACATATAGATTTGACGTAACGAACATGGCAGGTGCTCATCCATTACTGATCAAAACCACACCGGGTACAGGTACAGGTAATCAATACACAAGCGGAGTAAGTGGAACATCAACAACTATTGTGATATTTGAAGTGCCAATGAATGCACCGGCAACACTTTATTACCAATGCCAATTCCACTCTGGTATGGTTGGAACAATTAATATTGTATAGGAGATAATATGAGTGCAGAAGAAAAAAGAGCAGTAGTAACATTACACAAAGGTGTAAATGCTGACGAATTTTTAGATAACATGACAACAACATTTGGCAGTGATGCAATACCTGCTAGAAGTGTAACACTGCACAACGAAAAACTAGATTCAGTTTCAAATTTTGATTTTGTATTAACACAAGCAGAAGCAGAACAATTAAAAAACGATCCAAGAGTAAGAGATGTGCGTTGGGGAAGTAAATTAGAAAACGGATTTATTCCTATGCATAATGTTACTGAGCCAACAAGATCACATCAAAGAGATAATACTGTTAATAATGCACATTATCCTTGGGCATTTGCAGAATGCACATCACAAATTTCTAGATATAGTGGAGGCACAAGTTTAAGTTACGCACACACTTATAGTTTAGATGGTACAGGTGTTGATACAGTTATTCAAGATAGCGGTATTGAAGTAGGACATCCTGAATGGAATACTAGAGATGGAAGTGCAAGTAGATTAAAACAAATTAATTGGCCTAGTGCAAGTGGATTAAGTGGAACATATACACAAGGTGCTCAACATTACACAGATCAATACGGTCACGGAACTCACTGTGCAAGTACAACAGCAGGTAAACTGTATGGCTGGGCAAATAATTCAGACATATATGCTATTAAGATTTTTGACACTGATGCATACGGTGTGAGTGCAAGTTTTAACATGATCAGAGGTTGGCATAATAATAAAGGAAACGGTAGACCAACTGTGGTTAATATGAGTTGGGGATACTTTAGTACATATACAAACATTAATGGCGGTAACTGGAGAGGTACTCCGTGGGCTGGAACCACAATGCAATCACAATACGGTATGGTTCAAGGCGGAACATATTTAGGAAACTTTACTTTTCCACTAAGAGTTACAAGTGTGGAAAGTGATATGGAAGATTGTATTGCTGATGGTGTAATTTTAGTAGCGGCCGCAGGTAATTCAGAACACAAAATGGATCTTACAACAGGCGACGATTATAACAATTATTTTGTTTCAACATTGTTTGGTAATAGATACTATCACAGAGGTGGTACTCCGCAAGCCGCGGCCGGAACTATTTGTGTAGGTGCTATTGATTACACATACAACAGTGGTCAAGAACAGTGTGCTTCTTTTACAGAAAAAGGTCCAAGAGTTGATATTTTTGCTCCCGGTTATGCTGTACAAGCGGCAATTCCAAGTGGTGCTACACTTGATTCAAACAGCACAACACATCCTGATGATGCAGGTTACAAAATTAGAAAATTACAAGGAACTTCAATGGCTTGTCCACAAGTAACAGGTGTTTTAGCACAGATGTTACAGGCAAGACCAAACTATACTGCCGCAGATTGTTTAGCATGGCTACAAGATCAATCCGCAAACACAAGATTATACGATCCTACAACCGGAACACCTAGTACTGATTATGTTAATACTAGAGCATTACAGGGTGCTAACAACAAATACCTTGTTACACCGTTTGTAAGCGGTATTCCTTATAAATTCAGCGGTGGTTTATCAATTAGTTCATAATGGTAAATACATGCAACACGGAGATAAGGAATGGCAACTAGTAACGCTCGATTAATTGCAGATGGAGGTGGTGGCGGCGGAGCCGGCGCACTGCACGGTTTTAACGTCAATGCTAAAGGCCAACTTGTCTATACTAAAGAAGTAATTGATAGAGAATTCACCGACGTTAGAACACAAGACGCTAACGGCAACGAAATTTATGAACAGTATCACTTAGGACCAAGTAGTATGCAATATTTTTTTAATAATAGAGGAAAATTTGTTGTTAGATACGATCTAAACGAGGAATATAACTAATGGCAGACATAATTTTAGGAAATCTTAAATTTTATTGGGCAGGCGACTGGCAGACATCATTCGCTTACGAAAAAGATGACGTAGTTAAGTACGGTCCTAATGCCTATGTTTGTATTACAGCACATACATCACAATCACTTTTTGCTCCTGATTCTGCCAAATGGGAGTTAATGGTTGCTGGTTTAGAAAACGCAGGTATTTGGAATTCAGGGACACTTTACAAAACAGGACAAACAGTATCATATGGTGGTAATGTATATCTTGCACTGCAAGAATCAACAAATGAAAATCCGTTTACAGCAACAGGATACTGGCAAAAATTAGTAGACGGTCAGCAATGGGAAGGTGATTGGAATAATAGTAACAATTATCAAAAAGGAGATATTGTTAATTACGGAGGTTATCTATATGTTGCAAAACAAAATGCAAATTTAGAAACTCCAACTAACACAGCATATTGGGATGTCTATGTAAAAGGTTTTAATTGGACAGGAAGTTGGTCAGTCGCAACACAATATAAGCCAGGAGATGTTGTTGAAGATGGTGGAAATAGATTTGTAGTTAAAGAAGGTTATACTCCGTTAGGAATTAAGACAAATGATAATACACAATGGCAACTAATTTTAGAAGGTTTTGCTTGGAGAAGTGATTGGTTATCTCAGAGTACGTATAGGCCAGGCGATATTGTAAAGCATGGTGGTAAACTTTATAGATGTATAGCAGAAACAACTTCAAATGCTCCTGATGTAAATTCTAACTTTGTTTTATTTGTAGATGGTGTAAGATGGACCGGCCAATATCAATCAGCACAAGAATATTATCCAGGTGATGTTGTTAGATATGGCGGCGATGCGTATATTTGTATAGAAGGTTTTGATAACGACGGCTCTTCGAGTGTTGCACCACCAAATGCAACATACTGGCAAGTATTATTAGGCGGAATGGACTGGAAAGGATCATTTAGTCTTGCAACTACATATCAAATTCACGATGTTGTTGAATATGCACAAAGTTCTTATATTAGTATTGCAGAAGATAACTTAGGTAATGTTCCAGGCAGTTCTCCAGCATATTGGGAATTAGTAGCACAGGGCGATTCAAATGCAGTGATTACAACAAGAGGCGACATACTTACCAGAGATGCTACACAAGCAGTAAGACTACCAATCGGACCTGCAGGATCGTTTTTAACATCAAACGGAACAGATATTACATGGGGTCATCTTACTCCGCAAAATGATTATTATGTATCTCCACAGGGTAATGATAGTAATGATGGTAGAACTCCTACCACAAGTTGGAAAACTATTAAACATGCGGCAGAACAGACATTTAATTTAGGTCAGTGTCGTATTAATGTAAGTTCAGGAACATATTCAGAACAGTGTCCTATCAGAGTAGGACGTTCAGTTGTGCTTGAGGGTAATGGACTAGGTGCAGTTACAGTACAACCAGACACAACAAATGATAACGGATTTGGTACAGGTATATCAGATGACGGATCAACTCCGAACGCAAACTCGTTTGTGTTCCATATGAATAATGGCGCACGTATGCGTAACTTTGTGTTTAGAAACTTTTCAACAGGAAGTGTTATAGTATCACTTGACCCAGGGTACGGACCAGACGACACAAGTGTATGGATTACATCGCAATCGCCATACGTACAAAACTGCACAAGTTTTACACCCGGAGGCACTGGATTTAAGATCGATGGTGCCCTACACAATGGTGGTTATAAATCAATGGTTGCCAATGACTGGACACAGATAAACAGTGATGGTGTTGGTATTCACGTGTTAAACGATGGTAGAACTGAAATTGTATCATGTTTCACTTATTACTGTAACATTGGTTACCTAGCAGAGTCAGGTGGTAAGATTCGTGGTATTGTTGGTAACAACTCATATGGAGAATATGGTGCTGTAGCAAGAGGATTTTCACAGTTAGAGACACCACTTACAGGACAATTACAGTTAGATGATA
>Ga0222719_10001115_pt1 | contig 26564 bp, 31 predicted proteins | sample C33_34DmetaG_FD_165039 | JGI IMG/M metagenome (GOLD analysis project Ga0222719, IMG submission 165039) | Estuarine water microbial communities from San Francisco Bay, California, United States - C33_34D | ecosystem: Environmental > Aquatic > Marine > Unclassified | place: USA: California...
CATAATAGTTGCTAGTGTAAAAGCTTATTTGCATGCATTGAATTTGATACAAAATCCAGATCGTCTTCATCCTCAGCTTGATAGCGTATAAGGGAGGCGTCATGCATACAGAATTACGTAATTGGTTTCTTTATAATTTAGAACTAATGCAGTATTTACCTAAGACAAAATTACCTGATAATGCCCAGTCAGAAGAAGATAGTATTAATAACTTTACAGAGGCGATGGTATCAGAAAAAAATATAAAAAATAAACATATCTCTAGCAATATACTTGAGCCTGCTAGTTTTAGGTTTGTATGCTGGAAACCAACCCAAAACCTGATAATTATAAATGAAATGCATCGAGACATTTTGCCCAGCAATGATGCATCTGAATTGCTCGCTAATATCTTGAGTTCTATAGGATACCTGCCAGAGAGTTTGCCAGAGCCCAGGGTAATTGATTTGTCAGTCGGCGTTGAAGGTATACAGGCTTTAGCCGAGGCTTCAAAAATGCTTTCAGATTTAATCGATACTCCCGTCAAAAATGGCAATACATGTTTAATCTTACTGATGGGAAAGACAGCATTTGATGTATTTTCTACATCAAATCTATCCTTCTCAAATCTTCTAGGTAAAAAAATAAGTATAAATAATCAATACAAAGCGTTAGTGCTCCAAAGTTTACAGGAAAACCTTCATAGCTCCGCAGCAAAACTAGGAACGTGGAAAGCCATCAAATCACTAATCAAAAAATAAATATAGTTATCTATTAGGTGTGACTTTTGAACTTAGATCATGTGAGTATTCGTCCAATGTCTTTAATTGACATCAATGAGGTAAGTTATATTGAAAAAATAGCTACCCCTTATCCTTGGCGTAAAGAACAATTTACTGATAGTTATGAAAAGCACACCTGTTTGATTATGGCTATAGGGAGTTCTATCATAGGTTATGTAATTTATAATACTGTTGTTGGCGATGCTGAAGTATTAAATATAGTGATTCATCCTGAATATCAACATGAGGGATATGGACGATATTTATTGGAGTATTTAATTTCAATTTTACCAAAGAGTATAAAAAGATTTTTTCTTGAGGTTAGGGTTACCAACACTAATGCTATTTATTTATATGAGGACATTGGTTTTGTTGCAATATGTGAAAGAAAGAATTATTACTGTAATGAATCAAAAACAGAAGATGCCATATTAATGGCAATTGAGCTTTAACCCTGAAAAAATAGCGCATAAAAAGATATCTATTAGTTAACCATAAGGTGTTTCATCTGTTTTAGCTAATTAAATGATTCTTTTAGAACTAAGGAAAAAAAGAATGTCGTCAAATTTTATCTCTGAGCAGATAAAGCTTAGGAGAACCTTTGCTATTATTTCTCATCCTGATGCAGGAAAAACTACTATTACTGAAAAACTTTTATTGCTTGGAAAGATTATTCAAGTTGCAGGTACTGTTAAAAGCAAAAAAAGCGGTAGGCATGTAACATCTGATTGGATGCAAATGGAAAAAGATAGAGGTATTTCTGTTACTTCTTCTGTGATGCAATTTCCATACAGAGATTGTATTGTGAACCTTTTAGATACCCCAGGACATGAAGATTTTTCTGAGGATACCTATAGGACACTTACAGCCGTGGATTCTGCACTTATGGTTATTGATGGAGCAAAAGGTGTTGAGCAAAGAACTATTAAGTTGATGGAGGTTTGTCGTTTAAGAGATACACCAATAATTTCTTTTATTAACAAAATGGATAGAGAGATACGTGATCCAGTAGATCTTCTTGATGAAATAGAACAAGTATTAAAAATTTCCTGTGCTCCAATGAATTGGCCAATTGGTTGTGGAAAAAATTTCAAAGGCGTCTATGATTTTCAAGTAGATATTATTCATGTATATAAATCAGGTCAAGGAGCTATCATTCCTGAAGATGAACAAATCCATGGTTTATATTCTGATGAAGCAACTAAATTCTTAGGTCATAGATCGAAAGAAATAAGAGATGAGATAGAACTTGTATCTGGCGCTACTAATAGGTTTGAAACTGATCGATATTTGAGTGGAAAATTAACTCCTGTTTTTTTTGGAACAGCACTATCGAACTTTGGTATACGTGAGATGCTAGATATTTTTGTTCAGAAGGCTCCACCCCCTCTGTCAAGGTCTGCATTAGAGAGAAACGTTGCCGCAAATGAAGAAAAATTTTCTGGTTTTGTATTCAAGATACAGGCAAATATGGATCCAAAGCATAGAGATCGAATAGCTTTTTTGCGAATATGTTCAGGGAAATATACTAAGGGTATGAAGATACACCATGTAAGACAAAAAAAAGATTTGCGTATATCTGATGCCGTTGGTTTTAAAGCTGGGGAAAGAGTCTCTCTTGATGAGGCAATAGCCGGCGATATTATTGGTCTACATAACCATGGGACTATCCAGATAGGCGATACATTTACTACTGGAGAGGACCTAAAGTTTACTGGCATCCCTTATTTTTCTCCGGAACTTTTTAGGCGTATTAGGCTTCTTGATCCATTAAAAATGAAACAGTTAAAAAAAGGGATCAAGCAATTATCGGAGGAGGGCAGCACCCAGGTATTTTTTCCTGTGAATAACAATGACATAATTGTTGGTGCAGTTGGGCAACTGCAATTTGATGTTGTAAAGTTTAGACTGATGGATGAGTACGGTGTAGATGCAGTTTATGAACCAATAAACATATATACAGCTAGATGGATAGAATCAGGTGATATGAAAAAAATAGAAGAAATAAAAAATAAAATTCCTGATGGCATTGCCCTAGACGGCGGCGGGTATTTAGCATACCTGGCTTCAACTAGAGTCAATTTATCTCTCACAGAGGAAAGGTATCCAGAAATACAATTTGCAACGACAAGAGAGCTTTAATATTTGCCAAGCTGGCTCTTTAGGTAAATAAGTAATAACCTTATGAATGATGTTGCAGTAATAATTGCAAACGCTTTAATTTTTCTAATTTAGATTGCTGGAGGCTACCATCTTATTACTTAGAAAAGAAGAATGTCATTAAATTATTAGGAATAATTATTGATGAGACTGCTACTGGTAACGATTTAGATGTTTTTCTTTGTGTTCCAGTTAGACATGATCATTCAGTGGAAGGTGTTAGATTGCGTTGCAAAAAATTTATGAGTCTGAAGTCTCTACTCACCCAAATAGACTTTCTACAGATAAAGGGATTATGGAACTGAAAAAAATATTACCAGAATTATTAGAATTACCAGGAGTAGGGGTATGAGTAAGCACTCGTCATTTGCTAGGGGACTAATTACTGTTGCGGCTTTTGTGATCGTTGTAACAGGAATAAAAATGGCAGAAACATTAATAGTTCCTTGTTTGTTGTCGATATTTATAGCCCTTATTTTTTCACCATTACTAGCTTGGCTTAAAAAAAATAAAGTACCAAATGGAATTGCTATTTTCTTAGTTATTAGTTGCTTAGTCGTTGTAGGCTGGTTAATTTCTGCGCTTATACAGTCTTCTGTAAGCGATTTTAAAGATAGTATACCGACATATGAAATCAGACTACAGGAATTGAGCGGAATTTTCCTATACTGGTTAGCGGATTTAGGGCTTGTGTTTGATATGAATCAAATGAAAAACTTATTTAAGCCTGAGATCGCAGTCCAGTTAATGGGCAGCACGTTAACATCATTTGGTAGTGTTTTAACAAACACCTTTATGATACTGCTAACTGTAATTTTTATTTTGGCCGAAGAAATAGGGTTCAGGGAAAAACTACAACAAGCAACTCATAAAAAAGTATCAATAGATGATGGCATTACCTTCTTTTTAAAAAGTGTACATAGTTACTTGGGGATCAAAACGATATTAAGTCTCTTGACTGGCATTCTGGTTACCATAACTCTCTGGCTTTTTGGTGTTGATTACCCTGTAATGTGGGGATTTTTTGCATTGCTACTTAATTTTATCCCCACAATTGGCTCTATAATTGCAGCTGTCCCTGCAGTTTTATTATCTTTAATTCAGCTAGGTTCTTTTACAGCTATTTGCGTTGCCTTTTTTTACCTGATTATAAACGTTTTTATAGGAAATTTACTTGAACCTAAATTGATGGGAAGAGGCCTTAATCTATCACCTTTAGTTGTTTTCTTATCTTTAGTTTTTTGGGGGTGGATTTTAGGCCCTGTTGGCATGCTACTTTCTATCCCACTTACGATAATGGTCAAGATCGCACTTGATAACGATGAAGACACACGTTGGATAAGTATCATGTTGGGGCCTGGGAGTAAGTCATGAAGATCAAAATAAATTTTATGATGAGCAGCTTACAGTTATTTTTTTACTCCATTCAGGTGGATGTTTTGCATAATCCTCGCATTCAGGATTTTCGTTATAAGGCGACTGAAGTAGCTTAAGTATACGGCTGATTTCTGTATAATCTTTATTGTCTTCAGCTTTCTGAATAGCTATTTCAGCCATATAGTTCCGCAGAATATATTTTGGATTATGCTGAATCATTTTATTTTTTCTTTCCTCCTCATTTTTTGTTTCAGCTAGCAATCTATCTTGATATTTTTTTATCCACCCATCTAATGCATTTTTGTTTATGAGTAATTCTTTTAAATGCTTATGGTTACCTTTTGGTTGAAAAAAACACAAGCGCCTAAAGAAAATAGTGTAATCACTTTCATTAACCTCAAGAATCGCCAGTAATTCATCTATTAAGTTTTGGTCAGTTTCTGCAGGGACTTCAAGACCTAACTTCTGCCTATAAAGTTTCAATAAGGTATTTAGAAATACCGGTTGATATTCATTGAGTACTAATTTGAGCTGCTCAGAATCTAAAAGGCTTGTCAATGCAGTAGCTAAAGCATTGCAATTCCATAAACCTATACTGGGTTGATTCTTGAAAGAATAGCGACCATAGCTATCTGAATGATTGCAGATAAAGTTTGGATTGTAATTATCCATAAATCCAAATGGGCCATAATCCAGAGTTTCACCAAGAATCGACATATTATCAGTATTCATTACACCATGAGAAAATCCGACAGATTGCCATTTTGCAATCATCTCTGCTGTTTTATGGACGATATTTCTAAACATTTGAAGATAACGATCATGTTTTCCCTTAAAAATAGGAAAGTATTGAATAATTGTATAATCAGCGAGTTTTTTGACACTTTTATATTGGCGTGTATGATGAAAGTACTCGAAAGATCCAAATCTGATATGTGATCTAGCTATACGAACCAGAAGAGCAGCTCTTTCAATCCTCTCCCGATAGACAGGTTCCTCGTTTGAAAAAATACTTAGCGCTCTGGTTGTATTTATACCGAGTGCGTGCATTGCCTCACTGCAGAGATACTCCCTTATAGTGGACCTGAGGACTGACCTACCATCTCCAAACCGAGAATAAGGTGTTTTCCCTGCTCCTTTGAGGTGTATATCCCATTTACCTAATGGACCTTCAGCTTCTCCGATAAGCATCCCCCTTCCATCACCTAATTCAGGGGAGTAACCTCCAAACTGATGACCGCTATATACCATAGCAAGGGGATCGCATCCTTTAGGTAGTTCATTTCCGCTACATAAACCCATTAACCATAGAGGTATTTCAGCTTTAGTGTCTATCTGTTTACTCGGTATACCAAGCATATTAAGCCCAGCCATATTGATATCTACTACACATGGATCCAATAGCCCTTTTGGCGATACTTTGGTAAAAAATTCTTCACCTAATTTAGCAAAAGTATTATTAAATTTTAGAAATTCCAAACTCACTCACTCTGGTTGTTGAAGGGTGTCAGATGAATAAAAATTATTCCAGTACTGGATGCCCCTCTTTTTTTAAGTATTCACGTACTTTTACCCTATGATCGCCTTGTATTTCAACTATATTATTTTTGATAGAGCCGCCACTCCCACAATTTTTCTTTAAATTCTTTGTTAAAGTCTTGAGATTAATATCTTCGGTGTATAGTCCGGAAATAGTTGTAACACCGTTACCTTTCCTTCCTTTGGATTCGTAATTGATTCGAGCAACACCATCCCCATATGGTTGTATATCTTTTGATCCCTGCGGCTTTATTCGACCGTTTTCTGTTGTGTATACAAGGCGAGTTTGTTTTTTCATTAAAAAAGCCACCATCTGAGTTTGGTTATTATTTATTGTTGATTCTTTGAAATAAAAAAGTGTATGGCCTTAATAAGAATATAACAAAAATTACTTATAAATAATCAAAAAAATTTAACGAGATATAAAAGTAATTTAGATATAGATGTAGCAATTATTTGTTGGTATTTAGTTATTTTTAAGCTATGAAGACTTTTTTACTAATGTTTTTTAGGTGACAATAGACAAAAAGATGCATGTAAATTATTAAACGCAATTTTTAGCATTCTATGATATCCGATAAACCAACAAATCTAGGAAATATTATGACACTGATATCGAAACTACTTGGGCACAGTTCACCATATATCTTCAACTTAGTTTATGATGTAGATGTTAGGTTGTTATTCATAGAATGTTTAGACGATCCCTCAGATGAGAAGCCGGCATTGCGTATTGTATTTCCAGAAATTAACTTCTATTCTGAGATAAATCAAGCCGAAGCTGGCGATGATGAATTGATGGATGACCTTGTTTCATTAGAGCAAGTAGATAATAAAAAAATAGTTATCCTTACTTGTAAGAAAGAAATTACAATTGAGCTCGCAGGAGAGCCATATGCGGAAAAGATTGACCAAAACGGTGACTAGTAATAATTATTCTGAGGGAATTGGCTCTACAATATATTGACCGGCAACTTCAACTAAGTGCAATTGACACTCCAAGTCTTCATAGTCAGGAACTTGACCTGGTAAACCTGAAACAATCCTTCTTCCATTCTTACGCAGTTCGATAGCTGCTTTCCTTTGCTCCATATTCGTTGAGAAAGGGACAAAAATTTTCTTAGCTGCCACTCTATTAATTTTTCTTATACGGGCTCTCATTTTTTCTTTATCTTCTCTACCAGCTGGCGTCCCCTTATCCCACAAAAGATTTGTAAATGGCTGATCTTTGATTTTAGCTCTGCGTGTTTGCTGATTCACATTTTTTTTTGTCATTGTATAACCTCTATATTTACCTAATTAACAACACGTTTGTGAAGATATCGTTAAAAGCCTTTGTAGAATACTAACGGCATTACTACAAATAAAAAGAATTATATTTATGAAGGATATAAAAATCAATTTTGATTTATACATTTCCAGTAAAATTTAGCTAATTAAAAATATTATTTAATTAATTATACTAGATGTGTGAGTCTAAATGATAATTAATTGGTATATTTCCACGATTCTTGTTATATTTTTCCATAATAAATTCCATAAAAATAAGGTTGAAATATTTATGGGCAAATTACCAAAATATATATCTTCAAAAAAAGGGAGTCTTCACTACCAAAGAGCTATTCCCACAAAATTACATGCTGTTTCTAAAGCAAAGTTTTATTATTTTGCGCTCGGGCTCAATCAACACGATAGTGTGACAAAAATTTCCAAAGCCGCAAAAAGAGCAGACCAAGGATTTAAATTGAGATGTCAGATGCTTGAAAATCTTAGCTTAGAATCGATTCCCGAGACGGAGCTAGACATGCTTTTTATGGAAATCATTAGAAGATCTGACGGGCAAACTGGGTTATATGAGTATGAGAAATCTATATTTAAAGGCCCTTTTAAGTTTTCTATACAAGTAAGTAAAGAATTAGCTGATCTAAACGATAATCAACATAATTTTAATAGAAAAGGAAAAATGAGATTGACTGGAGGTACATAGTCTTCAACAACATAGCTGTTCTACTTATACTAACTAGTTTTCCTCAAGGCGTGCCCTGCATTTATTTTTATTTAAGACGTTGGTTAATCAGAGAGCAATGTGTTTTCATAGTACTTTGAATCTTGAAGTAATTCAAAAAATGTTTAAATTTTCTATCATTAAATGAAGTAATAATGAAAAAACATATTAATAAAGATTTTTTTTCTCAAAGAGAGGCTGCCAAATACGATAACCCGATACCCAGTCGAGAGTATATTTTAGACTTTCTGACTCAAAGTCGTGGCCCCTTAACGCATGACGAGCTATGTGAGGAACTAAGTATCAGTGATGAGCGGGCCTATGAAGCTATTAGACGAAGACTCATAGCTATGGAGAGAGATGGCCAGCTCATAAAAAACCGTAGCTATGCATATGGCGCTTTAGAAAAAATGAATCTAATTAAAGGAAGAGTTATTGGCCATCCAGATGGATTTGGTTTTCTATCTCCAGTTGTTGGAGGAACCGACCTATATCTTTCAAGCAGACAAATGAAAAGGGTTTTAGATGGAGATGAAGTGCTTGTAAGAGTATCTGGAAAAGACCACCGTGGCCGCCAAGAAGCTACTATTGTCGAAGTTGTTAAACATAGAACAAGTAGTTTAGTAGGTCGCTTCTTTGTAGAGAGTAATACTAAGTTTGTAAGACCCGATAATCCAAAAATTTCACAAGATATAATTATACCTATTGGACAAGAAAATAATGCGGAACCAGGTCAAATTGTAATAGTTAAAATTAATCAACAGCCATCTAAAAAACACTTGCCTGCTGGCTGTATTACTCAGATTCTTGGTAGCCACATGGCTCCAGGGATGGAAATTGATATTGCTATCAATAATTATGATATTCCGGTTAAGTGGCCAGACGAAGTTTTAAATAACATTGACTCTATAGGGAAGAGTGTTTCTGATACAGATAAAAAGTTTAGAATAGATTTACGTCATCTTCCGTTTGTTACTATCGATGGGGAAGATGCACGTGATTTCGATGATGCCGTTTACTGTGAACCTGAATCTGAAGGTTTAAGGAAACTATATGTCGCAATTGCGGATGTCTCTCATTATGTATCAGTAGCTAGTGCACTTGACCAAGAGGCAAATAAAAGAGGTAACTCTGTATATTTCCCACAATTTGTAGTACCCATGCTTCCAGAAGAGATTTCGAATGGGCTATGTTCACTCAAACCTAACTTAGATCGATTAACTTTGGTCTGTGAAATGACGCTAGATAAAACTGGAGCAGTTATACAATACAGCTTCCTTGAGGGGTTAATTAATTCACATGCGAGATTAACATATACACAGGTTAATGAAATTATCTCTCAAAGAAAGCTTTCAACAAGTAGTATTCGTAAGCAATTCAATTCAATAATACAAAATATAGATGCTTTGACAGATCTTTACTATGACTTGCTTAATTCAAGAAAGTTGAGAGGTGCAATTGAGTTCGAATCACAAGAGTCGCAGATAATTTTCGATAATGAAAAGAAAATTAAGGAAATATTGCCCGTTGAAAGAAATTCAGCACATAGATTAATAGAAGAATGCATGCTCTGCGCAAATGTTTGTGCAGCCAAATTTCTGAAAAAAAATAAAATATCTTTACTATATCGGGTTCATCAGGGGCCTAAGGATGAAAAAATAGAAAGTCTCAGAGAATTTCTTGCCGAATTAGGCATAGATTTTTCTAATTGTGGAACTGATCCAAAAGACTTCCAGCGTATTCTCAATGATATTCAAGGACGCCCAGATGGTAACATTATACAATCAGTCATATTGCGATCCATGAATAGAGCAATCTATTCGCCTGAAAGTCATGGTCACTTCGGCCTAAATTATCCAGAATATACTCATTTTACTTCACCCATTCGACGTTACCCTGATCTTTTAGTTCATCGAGCAATTCGGTATCTAATAAGAAAAAAATCAAAAAATACTGAAGTTTTTAGAGTCAATGGTTCACGAGTATTAAGTCAAGAGGAAATATATCCATATGATAAAAACCAACTTAAATCCTTTGGTGAGCACTGTTCTTTAACTGAAAGAAGAGCAGATGAGGCTACTAGAGATGTAATAAACTGGCTTAAGTGCGAGTTCCTGTCATCACGAGTCGGAGAGCAGTTTGACGGTACTGTCAGCACTGTTACCGGATTTGGTTTATTTGTTCAGCTTGATGAAATGTATATTGAAGGACTCATCCATATAACTTCACTACCGAACGATTACTATCAATATGAAGAAGATCACCATCGTTTAGTAGGCGAGAAAACTGGTAAAATTTTTCGTCTTGGAGATAACCTAAAGGTGAAAGTGATAAGAGTTGAGTTAAATGAAAGAAAAATTGATTTTGAGTTGATAGAAAAAAATAAGAGTACTGATACAAAAAAATTTACATCTTCTTCTGATAGAAAGGTTAAAAATAAAAGAAAAAAAATTGAAAATAAAATTAAGACTAAAAAATAATCTGAGCTAGATCTTAAGGCAGATCAAAAATGATAGAAAATAAAAATGATTCCGATTGGCTATTTGGATTACATACCGTTTATTCTGTACTGAAGACTTCTGGCTCAAAAATCAAAGAACTAAGGGTCCAAAAAGGACGCAATGATCAAAGGTTCAAGAAAATTATAAGCTTAGCTCAACTTCAAGATATACCTCTCGTTTGGGTTCTTCGTTCAGATCTAGATACATTAACAGGTGGCTCTCATCAGGGGGTAGCAGCTTTAACCGAAAGTATCGGTATACAAGACGAAAACTACCTATTTAAGTTAATCATTAACGAAGAAAAAATCCCGTTCCTATTAATTTTAGATAGCTTAACTGATCCTCATAATCTAGGCGCCTGTATGCGTTCGGCTGAAGCTGCTGGTGTTCAAGCAGTTATTATTCCTAAAGATAATGCTGTTGGAATAACTCCAGTGGTGCAAAAAGTATCCAGTGGTGCTACAGAGCTTATTCCTCTCATTGTGGTAACAAATTTATCTAGAACGATAAAACAGCTTCAGGGTAAAGGTGTTTGGGTGATTGGTGCAGCAGGTGAAGCTGAGGATTTATTATATGATACTGATTTAAACGGACCACTTGCTATAGTTATGGGAGCCGAAGAAAAAGGCTTACGGAGACTGACAAGAGAAAGTTGCGATACTCTTGTTAAAATTCCTATGATAGGGCTTGTAAGCAGCCTTAATGTTTCGGTCGCTACAGGGGTTTGTTTGTTTGAAGCACTGAGGCAGCGAAGTAAAAGGCAGATAAAATCATGACCTCAAAAAAAACTTTAAAACTAAGAGTTATTGAAAAAAATCAAGTAGCAACTGATAATTTCGTTCTAAACTTTCCTAATGTAATTAGTTCTTTCAGAGTAGCATTAGCACCAGTACTAATTTTTTTAGCTATCCGGCAAAATGATCATTTATTTTTGTGGGCGTTAGCAGCCTCATTATTGACAGATTGCTTTGACGGTTATGTTGCTAGATATTTGAAGCAGGTAACCGAATTCGGTGCAAAGCTAGACAGCTGGGCAGACTTGATTACTTACTCCGTAATGTTATTTGGGTTACTATTGATATGGCCAGCTGTTTTCAATAGCGAAGTTGTATTCCTGCTAATTGCCTTTAGTTGCTGGATTGTCCCCTTACTGGTTTGTCAATCGAGATTTGGTCGGTTCCCTTCATACCATACACTAGCAGCCAAGATAACAGCTATTTTAATTGCACCTGCTTATTATATAGCAGTAATTTATAGCAATCCTCTCTTTCTGAGGGGAGTGTTATTATTTTATATCTGGGTAGCTTTCGAGCAAGTCATGATAACTTCGATTTTACCAAAATGGCAAAGCAATGTTGCAGGCTTTTGGACAGCAGCATCAATAGCCAGAAAGGAGAGTGACGCTTAGTCTTGTAATTTCTTACTTAAAATTGTGTATTTAAACGAAATTATATACATACCTTGTATTTGTACTTGATATAGTGCGAATCTGCCCTTAGAATGCCTTTCCTCAAAATATTTACAATAGTATATATTTGAAATTTATAACTCCTTGTTGCATCGCAAAAGCGAGCACTTATTTACCCGTAAGGAGGTAAAATGCGTCATTACGAAATAGTATTCATGGTTCACCCTGATCAGAGCGATCAAGTATCAGGAATGATCGAACGTTACTCGACAACCATCACAGAAGGTGACGGCAAAGTTCACCGCTTAGAGGATTGGGGCAGGAGACATCTGGCATATCCAATTAATAAGATCCATAAAGCTCATTATGTGCTTATGAACGTTGAGTGTGGTCAAGATATATTGCAGGAATTAAAAACAACTTTTCGCTACAACGATGCCGTATTGAGAAGTGTGGTATTCGGATGCAAAGAAGCTGTTACCGAAGAGTCTTATATAGCTAAAGCTGACAAATCTGAAAGATCAGAACGCAGAGAGCGCTCAGCTCCATATACTGAAAAATCTGCTCCTGTAGAAATCCAAGATAAAGATATAAATTCCAATGCTGTTGAATCTCCAGCAGAATCTTCTGCAGTTATAAGTGCTGAAGCTGAAGAAAATAAATTTCAAGAAAATGATGGAAATATTAAACCAATACTTGATGAATCGGCAGTTGAAGTTGCCGATATATCACCGGAAGAGGAGAGTAAATAATGGCTCGATTTAACCGTCGTCGTAAATTTTGCCGCTTTAGTGCTGAAGGTGCAGATGTAATTGACTACAAAGATCTTGAGATGCTTAAGCAGTATATTTCAGAAACTGGAAAAATTACCCCTAGCCGTATCACGGGAACCAAAGCTAAGTATCAAAGACAATTGTCTAACGCCATCAAGCGCGCTCGTTATTTGGCTCTATTACCATATACAGATAGTCACGAATAAGAATTATTCGATGCGTGCTTTGGCTCATTTGATTTCCAGCGGCCGTATACAGGCAGGGATGGTTGCTTTTTTTGGCAACATAATACCTTTTATCTCTCCTGCGGCAGTCTCTTTAGTTACTTTAACTAAGGGGCTATCAGATGGATTAGTGCTTTCGCTATATGCAATAACACCACTAGTTATAATATTAATTTATGCCACTGATGCAAATATCGTTGTCACTATGTTATCTATCTTCACAGTTTTTTGTGTTTTGATTGGTTCGGGTATTATGAGGCTGAGGTCTTCATGGCAGGAAGTTTCAGTTTTTATTGTAGTATTTAGTTCTATATCTACTATATTTGCATCTATTTTCTTTAATCATAGTCTTGTGGCACTAGAAAATATAATTAAAGAATTTTTCAAAGATACCCAAAATTTTAATGAAAATTTTTTAATAGGAAGGGCTTTTTTGCTCGGTGTTGCTGGTTATGTTATTGCTTTAACCTCAATTGTTTCTGTAATATTAGGACGTTGGTGGCAAGCGATGCTATACAATCCTGGTGGATTCAAGCTGGAATTCCATCAATTGAGATTTAGCAGTCTTTTTTCTGTTACTATTTTAATAGGGATGTTTATTTGCGAATTTTTTTTAGAGGGTTACACAAGCTGGTCTAGCTTATTTAGCTTACCGTTAATGTTAGGCGGAATAGCACTATTGCACTACAGCGTTACTCTTTATAAGTTAAGTAGTTTTTGGTTAGTTGGATTTTATTTGGCTCTTTTATTTTTGAGCCCATTAAGTATCATGCTGGTCGGGATAGGTTTTCTTGATAGCATTTTTAATATACGCCCAAAATTGATTAGTCATACTAAATAAAATTATCAATTTGGTGAGATAAATAGATTTTAATAACAGGGGATATTCGAGATGGACGTCATTCTTCTTGAAAAAGTTGGAAATTTAGGAAATATTGGAGATAAAGTAAGTGTAAAAGCTGGCTTTGGCCGTAACTACTTAATCCCAAATGGGAAGGCAGTATTTGCTACCTCTGAAAATCTAGTTGATTTTGAGAATCGTCGCTCTGAATTAGAAGCGGCTGCGTTAGCTAGTCTCGAAGAGGCAAATTCAAGAGCGTCAAGTATCGAGGCAATTGCTTGCATCACCATTGCTGTGAACGCAAGCGATGAAGGAAAGCTTTTTGGTTCGGTTGGGACGAAAGATATTGCTGATGCAATAATTAATGCGGGCGTTCAAGTAGAAAAAAGTGAGATAAAATTACCAGATGGCTCTATACGCGAAGTGGGTGAATTTGATATTTCTATCCAGGTACACGCTGATGTCACTCAGGTAGTAAAGCTATTAATAGTTGCTGAATAAAGCAACTGTTCACTACCACGATAATATCAGTAATAATAGGGCACTGTATGGCGATCTTAGCTATGCCATAGTGCCCTTTTTTTTAGGCGATATTCACAGGTAACACGATCATGGTTAAAAATCCAACCATCGAAGAGAATCAACTACCACATTCCGTTGAAGCTGAGCAAGCTGTTATTGGTGGTTTGATGCTGAGTAATAGCTCTTTCGATACTGTTGCAGAATTAGTTGTGGAGTCTGATTTTTTTTCTGAAGACCATAGATTAATATTTAATACAATGCGGACCCTGTCAGCAGCACAAAAACCCTTAGATGTGATTACCTTATCTGAGACACTCGAAAATACAAATAAGCTAGAGAATGTTGGCGGCACACCATATTTGGTAGAGCTTTCAAACAATACACCTAGCTCCTCTAATGTTAAGGCTTACGCACAGATAGTTCTAGAGCGCTCAATAATAAGAAAACTAATACTTGCAGCTACTGATATAGTGAGAAAAGGTCATAATCCTGTTGGTTGGGACAGCAATGAACTTCTGGCTGATGCAGAGAAAAAACTCGCCGATATCATAGAGAGTAGGCCCAAACAGAGTGGTTTTAAGCATATTGATGAAGTAATCAAAGAGGCTATTACTCGTATGGAGCTTTTAGCTGCGAGTAAATCAAATATCACTGGGTTAAGTACAGGATTTCTTGATCTTGATAGAATGACTTCGGGATGGCAAAAATCTGATTTAGTTATCATTGCCGGGAGACCTTCGATGGGTAAAACTTCTTTTGCAATGAATATGGTTGAAAATGCTATTCTTAACCAAGATAAACCTGTGCTTGTATTTAGTATGGAGATGCCTGCAAATCAATTAATGATAAGAATGATGGCTTCGATAGGAAAAATTGACTCCCATAATATGCGTTCCGGTAAGCTCGATGAAAGTGAGTGGTCAAGACTATCAAAAGCCTCTAATCGTCTAAAAAATAGACCCCTCTATATCGATGATACACCGGGTATATCGCCAATTGAGTTAAGAAATAGAGTCCGTCAGCTTGTTCGTGAGCATGGAGATATCGGCATGATCATGGTTGATTATCTTCAGCTGATGAATGGAAGTGTGCCTGCTGAGAATCGCACTAACGAAATTACCCAAATTTCTAGGGAACTCAAAGCTGTAGCCCGAGAATTTGATTGCCCAGTTTTGGCGTTATCACAGCTTAGCCGAAAGTGTGAAGAGCGAACAAACAAGAGACCTCTAAATTCAGATCTGCGTGAATCGGGTGCAATCGAGCAGGATGCAGATGTTGTTGCATTTATATATCGGGAAGAGGTCTATGATAAAGATAATCTTGAGTATAAAGGTGTTGCAGAAATAATTATTGGTAAACAAAGAAATGGACCAATTGGTGACTGTAAGTTGACATTTCTGGACTCATATACTCGATTCGAGAATTTTGCTCAGGACTATTCTGCGGATTAATAAAATATATTGGTATCGATAGATGCACACTTTTAAAACTATTAGAGGTATCGTTCCGGCACTTGATGAATATAGACTTCAAGGTAAAAAAATTGGGTTTGTCCCAACTATGGGCAATCTTCACGATGGACACATTGAGTTAGTTAAGCTGGCCAGAAAAACTAATGATATAGTTGTTTGTTCAATATTTGTGAATAGCCTTCAATTCGGATTGAATCAGGATTGGGATAAATATCCAAGAACTCTCGAAAGTGACTGCGAAAAACTGAAATCAATTTCATGTGAAGTCCTTTTTCATCCTGACGAAAATCAGATGTATCCAAATGGTTTAGATTCTCAAACTAAGGTAATCTGCCCCTTAATGACAGACTTTCTTTGTGGTGCAAGTAGACCAGGACATTTTGAGGGCGTAACCACTGTAGTCTCTAAACTTTTAAACATTATCCAGCCTAACGAATTGATCTTGGGTAGGAAAGACTTCCAACAGATGGCAATATTACGTCGGATGATTGAAGATCTTTGCTTTCCAGTTAATATTATTGAAGCAAATATTCATCGTGAAGCAGACGGATTAGCTATGAGTTCTAGAAATTCATTCCTTACGGATGCTGAAAAATGTAAGGCATCTCAATTATATGAGAGCCTCAATTGGGTAGTTCAAATGATAAAATCCGGTAATAAAGATTTTAATTTTTTACAAAAAGAGGCGGCTAAGCAAATAAATAGGGCGGGCTTCAAAACTGACTATATTTCCGTTTGTAATAGCAAAACCCTAGAAATGGCTACAGTCGATGATATCGATATTACTGTTCTTGGAGCTATGTATAGTAGCTCTGCAAGATTAATTGACAATATTTCCCTGAATAACTAGAGGAATAGGTTATGTTAAGTACTTTGTTAAAAGCTAAGCTGCATATGTGTACAGTGACTCAGGCCGAGTTATTGTATGATGGTTCGTGTGCTATAGATTCAAATTTACTTGATCTTGCGGGATTGAGCGAGTTTGAGAAAATTGATATTTATAATATAAATAATGGCGAGAGACTAACTACATATATCATAAAGGCAGAAGCTGGTTCGGGAATAATATCAATGAATGGCGCAACAGCGAGAAAATGCCAAGTAGGAGATAAAATAATAATTGCAGCATATGCACAATATACTTCAGATGAAGTGGCTAAACTTGAGCCTCGATTGGTCTATCTAAACAAAGATAATACTGTAGAGCGTACTTCCAACGTGATACCTATTCAAAAAATATAATATCAACTCAAAGATGGACCTAACAAATAACTAAGAAGATTTTAAGTCTGTTGTTAATAAATTTATACCACCATCTCCAATAGGATTTCTTTATGCCGTCATTCGATATTGTCTCAGAAGTTAAATTAGAAGAAATTCGTAATGCTACAGAAAATACCGTGCGGGAAATAGCAACTCGTTTTGATTTTAGAGGTGTGGATGCTAGTGTTGAGCTTAATAAAGACGAGGTCGTACTTTCTGCAGAAGCAGATTTTCAGTGCCAACAATTATTAGATATTTTTAGGTGCAACTTAGTTAGAAGAAAAATTAGCCCTGATGCTATTGATCCGGAAGAAAAACCACTTCATAGTGGAAAATTTTTTTTTTGAGAGTGCGTTTTATAAAAGGAATTGATCAAACAGTAGCAAAAAAAATTATTTATTTAATAAAAAACTCAAAACTGAAGGTTCAGACTGCAATACAAGGTGATAAATTAAGAGTTACCGGTAAAAATCGTAATGACCTACAATTGGTTATCGCTTTAGTGCATGGTGAAGATTTAGGTCAGCCATTTCAGTTCGATAATTTCAGGGATTAGTGTTAATAACGCAGTTAATTTTTTTTGCGTAATCACAGAATTTATTGATTGTATTAAAGAACCAAAAAATCTAGAGGGGGAGGTTTGAATTATGTCTGATATGAAAATATACCCTGTGCATAAAGATTTTAAAAAACAGGCTAATATAGAGCTTAAAACTTATAATAGTATGTATCTTGAATCTATTGAGAATAGTGATATCTTTTGGTCTGAGCAGGCGAAAGAATTTTTAAATTGGCAAAAACCTTGGAATCAAGTGAGTTCTCATGATTTTTCTACAGGTCAGGCTTCATGGTTTTCTGAGGGCAAACTAAATGCATCGGTCAATTGCATAGACCGTCATTTATCAGCTAGAGCAAACCAAGCAGCTATTATTTGGGAAGGTGATAATTCTGAAGATAGTGAAATAATTACTTACCGTAAACTAAGCGACCATGTTAATAAGTTATCTAATGCTCTTAGGTCCCGTAATGTTAAGAAGGGGGACAGAGTATGTATTTATATGCCCATGATTCCTGAGGCGTTATATGCAATGCTCGCCTGTGCAAGGATTGGCGCTATTCATTCAGTTGTATTTGGAGGTTTTTCTCCGGAAGCATTAAAAGATCGCATAATAGATTCTGATTGTCATGTTGTTGTTACAGCTGATGAGGGTGTTAGAGGCGGTAAAAGAATACCTTTAAAAGCTAACGCAGATATAGCCATGTCTCAATGTCCCTTGGTGCATACATGTTTTGTTATATCACACACAAAAGGTAAAGTTGATTGGGTCGATAAGAGAGATATTTGGTACCACGAGGCTATAAAAAAAGAAACAACATACTGTCTACCTGAAAATATGGATGCTGAGGATCCACTTTTTATTCTTTATACATCTGGTTCGACAGGAAAGCCAAAGGGCGTTTTACATACAACCGCAGGATATTTACTACAAGCCGCTATGACCCATAAATATGTTTTTGATTATAAAGATAATGATATTTATTGGTGTACCGCAGATGTTGGGTGGATTACTGGTCATAGCTATATTGTTTATGGCCCCCTTTGTAATGGAGCTACAACTCTGATGTTTGAGGGAGTTCCAACTTATCCTGATGCATCTCGTTTTTGGCAAATTATTGATAAACACAAGGTTTCTATTTTTTATACAGCACCAACGGCTATACGTTCACTATTGGCCGCAGGCAACGACTATGTAAAAAGGACAAGCCGAAAATCCCTACGATTACTCGGAACAGTTGGAGAGCCAATCAATCCAGAAGCTTGGGAATGGTATTATCATGTCATTGGTAATTCAAGTTGCCCTATAGTCGATACATGGTGGCAAACTGAAACAGGAGCACATATGTTAACTCCTCTTCCAGGGGTACATAATATGAAGCCTGGCTGTGCTACTGCTCCATTTTTTGGTATTGAGCCCGCACTAGTAAATAATGCCGGAAAATTAATAGACGGTCCCGGGGAGGGAAACTTAGTTATAAAATCTTCATGGCCATCTCAAATTCGTGGTGTATATGGTGATACGAGCAGATTTAGAGATACCTATTTTAGTACATTCCCAGGTTATTATTTCACTGGAGATGGAGCTCGAAGAGATAAAGATGGACATTATTGGATAACTGGTAGAGTTGATGACGTTTTAAATATTTCAGGGCATCGGATAGGCACCGCTGAAATAGAGAGTGCTTTAGTTCTTCATGCTGATGTTGCTGAGGCAGCAGTTGTAGGTTGTCCTCACGATATAAAAGGGCAGAGTATTTATGCATACGTTACACTTATGTCAAATTCAAAATTGTCTGATGCACTTTTTTCTGGTTTGAATGACATATGTAAAAAAGAAATAGGTTCTTTTGCAAAACCAGATTATGTTCAGTTAGTGACAGGATTACCAAAGACCCGCTCAGGTAAAATTATGCGACGTATCTTAAGAAAAATCGCAGCTAATGAACTTGATAGCTTGGGTGACACCTCAACATTAGCTGATCCATCTGTGGTTGACGATCTAATTAATGATCGGTTGAATAAATAGCCTCTTTAATTAGGGGTTTATAATTTAAAAAAGGTATTAATGGTATGGGTAGAGCTTATCAGAATCGCAAAGAATCGATGGCTAAGACTTCTGATATGAAGGCTAGAGTATACAGTCGCTATGGGCGAGAAATTTATGTTATAGCTAAATCAGGAGGCCCAGATCCTAGCGGAAATTTATTGTTGCGTAATTTGATCGATAGGGCAAAAAAAGATCAAGTTCCCGCCCATGTAATTGATAGAGCTATTGAAAAAGCGAAAGGTGGGTCAGGGGAAGATTTTTCAGCAGCTCGATATGAAGGGTATGGCCCTGGCGGAATGATGACTATCGTTGAATGCTTGACTGATAACCCTAATAGAACTTTCGGAGATGTCCGCCTCGCATTTACAAAAACAGACTGCAAAATAGGCACACAAGGAAGCGTCATTCATCACTTTGACCATTTAGCTATATTTGTATTTGACTTTGATAATGAAGAAATACCTTTTGATGCTCTAATAGCCTCAGACATAGATATCATTGATATCGAGAACGAAGACGGTAGGATATCAATTTTTGTTTCAAATACTGATTACTTTAAGGCAAAAGAAGTAATATTAAATAGCTGTGGTGATCTGAATTTTGAGATTGATGAAATACAGTACTTGCCACATGAGTATATTCATATTGCTGGAGACGACATTCTTTTGTTTGAGAAATTTATGACGATGCTTAACGAGCTAGATGACGTTCAACATGTTCACCATAATGCAAAATTAGAATGAAAAAAAATACAAAAATTTAGTTAAAATTCTTTATGCATAGCCACAAGATTACTAAAATAATCTAAATTATTAATTTAAAAACCGTTTGCGTGAAGCTAGGATTTCTTTGCGTGCTGCAGTAGCATCGTCCCATGCCTCAACTTTAACCCATTTTCCTGGCTCAAGAGCCTTATAGTTTTCAAAATAGTGTTGAATTTGTTTGATTAGGAGTTCAGGTAAGTCGGATATTTCGTTTACATGATCGTATAATTTGGAAAGTTTTGTATGAGGTACAGCGAGCAATTTTGCATCTACACCAGATTCGTCTGACATATTCAATACACCAATAGGACGACTTCTTATTACTGCACCTGGCATTACGGGGTAGGGTGTCACAACTAGAACATCTAGTGGATCTCCATCTTCAGATAATGTTTCAGGGATATAACCATAATTAGCAGGGTAAAACATCGGAGTGGCTACAAATCGATCTACAAAAATGGCGTCAGAGTCTTTATCAACTTCGTATTTAATAGGATCATGATTTGCTGGTATCTCAATAACTACGTTGATATCAGTTGGAAGATCATTGCCTGCTGGAATTTTGCTGTAGCTCATTTTTTTCTCTTAGTTAGTAGTTTTGATATAAATTTATGTAGTTCGTCCTAAAAAAATCTTCTATGGAAGTGCATGAATTATACTGTTGAGACGTGCTTATTGCCACCCTTGGTTGAATTAAAATCTATTAGTTGTAAATAAAATATCATTACTTATTGCTATAATAAAAAGACAATGTAAAATCTTTCAGATCGCTTTATAAGCGATATTCCTAAGGGGAGGCTATGACCTGAGACATCTTCGGATGGACCCTTTGAACCTGATCCGGATAGTACCGGCGTAGGGATAGGACGCATTTTTCAACGTTCAATCTTTTACTTTTCCGGGTCTCTTAACTTTTGTTAATGAGGCTTAAATATGCAAATTAGTAATATAAATATATCAACAATTTTGATGGTGATATTCTTCGCTATACTTCATTTAAATGCACATGCTCAAAGCATCACAGATATTTTAGAATCCATAACACCTGTAGTTGATACTAAGAAATATCCTAAGAAGACTCAAGACAAAGAAGAATCTTCTGTACTCTCTAAAATTATCATTAAAGCGGAATTTCGTGACATCAATATAATGGATAGTGCTAATAGCATTACTGTTATTGACACTAAGGATTTTGAAAGGCGTGATGCAGAGCATATAGAGCAGGTTCTTAATCTAGCTCCCAATGTGAATTTTTCAAGTGGCTCGTCAAGAGGCAAATTCTTTCAAATTCGTGGTATTGGCGAAAGAGGTCAATATGTCGAACCGATAAACCCCTCTGTAGGCCTTTACATAGACGGAATTGACTTCAGCGGTTTAGGTGGCGCTGCAGCTACTCTAGATATAAAACAAATTGAAGTCTTTAAAGGTCCTCAGGGCACAAGTTATGGTGCAAATGCTATGGCTGGATTAATTGATATGCGATCTAACGATCCATCAAAAGAATTTCGAGGCAGCATAGACTCCTCAATTGGTGAATATGAGAAAAGGACTGTTTCTACAATATTAAGTGGCCCCATAACTAGTTATTTAGGCTACCGCTTTGCTATGCAACGGTCAAAAAGAGACGGTTATACAGATAATGATTTTCTCGGTCGAGATGATACTAACGGTATTGATGAACAAACTTTAAGATTTAAATTAAATCTTAAAGCTAACGAATACCTAAATTTCAGTTTCTCTGGATTTTATTTTGATGCAGATAATGGCTATGACACATTTTCTCTAGACAATACGCGAGATACTTTATCTGATCAACCTGGTCACGATCGTCAAGAAACTATTGCATTTTCTCTCGAAAGTAGATGGACAGAAAATAAAAAATTTGACGTAATTTCCCTTTTTAGTCACTCAAGTAGTGATCTGGAATATGGTTTTGACGAGGACTGGAGCTATAACTCAATTTGTTCAGATTACTCTTGCGGTAGTGCTGCATATGAATCGTTTGATAACTATATTCGTGATAAAAGGACAACTACAATTGATTTCCGCTTATTATCAAAAGCTGAGAGTTTAATTTTTAGTGGATCAACCGATTGGGTAACCGGGATTTATTTTAAAGATCAGGAAGAATCGCTGTTGCGTAAGCGGACATTTTATTCAGATTTTTTAAGCGATTTTGATACAAAAAACTTCGCTATTTATGGACAATTGGCTACGCAACTTAATGATAAACTAAGCTTAACTTCAGGATTAAGATTAGAATATAGACAAGGAGATTACTCGGGGAGTTCATCGATTAATTACGACAATGGAGAGCGCCTATGGGGCGGTAAGATTGGACTAGAGTATTTAATGACCGACGATATTATGATTTATAGCCTGGTTTCACGTGGCTACAAGGCGGGTGGAGTCAATAGTAGTCCTTCATTGGACGCAAAAAATAGAAGCTTCGATACTGAATACTTATGGAACTATGAAACTGGTATAAAAGCAGACTGGCTTGATGGAAAAATCAATAGCCAATTAGCCATCTTCTATCAGGACCGTCGTAAAATGCAAGTTAAACAATCCTTAGTAGACTGTGAGGTTGGAGAAGCGTGCACATTTACTGACTATTTTGAAAATGCCGAAAAAGGAGCAAATTATGGCGCCGAAATGGAGTTTAGGTGGATTGCACTTAATTATGTAGATGTTTATGGAAGCTTGGGGCTGCTTAGAGCAACATTTAAAGATTATAAGAGTTATTCACATGTTGATGTTGACAAATATGTAGCCAACCCCTCACCGAAAGATCTAAGTGGGCACAAGCAAGCCCATGCTCCATCTTATCAGTTTTCACTCGGCACGGATGTACGTCTTACAAATAATCTCACTATGGGTATAGAGCTTGAAGGAAAAGAGGAATTTAGCCTCTCTCCTCGACATAATGCAAAATCTAATCGTTATGAGCTGTTAAATTCTCATTTAAATTATCGGTTCGGTAAATGGAGTTTTTCTCTATGGGGTCGAAATCTTAATGATCGTGATGTGATTGTGAGAGGGTTTGGTGCTTTTGGTAATGATCCAAGAAAAAATTATGCACTAGAGCCATATTATCAATATGGTGAACCAAGAGCGATTGGAGCTACAACTAAATATAGTTTCTAGTTACACGAATTCAACCTAACCTATGAGATTAACTGATTTTGGAGAATTTTATAAATTTTAATTGGGTTGGTATTGAAACGCTAGCGGTTGTCCTGGCGATTATTTACCTATTTTTAGCTATAAAAGAGAATAGCTTATGTTGGTATTTTGTTTTTTTAAGTGCAGCTATTTATATTTGGATTTTCATCAATTCTAACCTTTATATGGCATCGTTGCTAAATATCTACTATGCCATTATGGCTATTTATGGTTTATATCAATGGCGCAAAGGTGGCGATAGAAAATCAGGCTTACCTATTAGATGTCTTAGCTCGTCCTATCATATATTTATAATTACTTCAGTGATTAGTTTATCGTTATTTATAGGTTATTTTTTAGGGTCACATACTGACTCAAAATTACCATATCTAGATACTTTCGCCGCATTATCATCAATAGTAACAACAATAATGGTGACAAGGAAAATACTTGAAAATTGGTTGTATTGGGTTGCTATAGATGCAGTTTCGATATATTTGTATTTTAGTCAAGATCTCTACCAGACAGCTATACTTTTCATTTTATACATGATTTTATCGATTATGGGTTATTATGAGTGGCGCAAGCGCTATCTTTCACATAATAGATCCTGAGTAAGCAAGTGTACTTATTAGAACAAGCAATAGCTGGCTGGAAAAACTGGAATATTTCATTATCAGAAAAGCCCGAGGTTCAACATGAGTTGCTGGGAGGGTCTACAAATCGATCATTTCTGGCTGTATCTGGATTAAATAAGATTGTTATTAGAGTGAATAACCAAAATAACGAAAATTTAGGCATTGATCGCCAAAGAGAGATCAAGATTCTCGCGCTAATTGAAAGCTTAAATATTTCACCTAAAATACATTTTGCTAATAATAATGTATTAGTTAGTGATTTCATTGAAGGATATCAATGGACAAACAAAGATTTTACAATTCCTTTGAATAAACAGAAAGTCTCCTCGGTTATAGATGAGATAAAAAATGTTAAAGTTCCCTTTTTTCAGGAAAGACAAAATTATTCTAAATATTGTCAAAACTATATCAAGCAATTAGTAGCCACTAGTAATCCCAAAAAAAATAAGTTTTATGATGAATTGATGGCTACAGCAGTTACGCTTGATAGTAAAGTATGGTCTCCAGTAATTAATCATCAAGATATTGTGCCTGGAAACTTAATAGAAAAAGATAATCAAATATTTCTTATAGATTGGGAATACGCTGCTTTTGGTCATCCAGACATAGATTTGGTCAGATTGTATGGCCTTGATTATGGGAGTGAGTTCACCAAAGATTTATTATTTCTACAGCAAGGAATCGACAAATTGTGGGGCATTTTGCGTGGTTAATTTAGAGCTTTTATTTTACGTCTCTGATTTACTTGAAATAGCCTTACTCAACACTAAACCAAGTTCAAATAACAACCACATTGGTATCGCTAAAAGAATTTGTGAAATTACATCTGGTGGTGTTAGTAGCATACCGAGGCTAAAACACAATACGAATATATAGGGGCGTTTTTTTCCAAGACGGCTGGGGTCCACCAAACCCATCCAGGACAAAATAACAATTGCTACAGGAATTTCAAAACTTAATCCAAAAGCAAAAAAAAGTTTAAGGATAAAATCTAAATAACTGCGGATATCGGTCATCACAAGTACACCATCTGGGCTTACGCTCGTGAAGAATGAGAAAACTAAAGGGAAAACAAGATAGTAGGCAAAAGCCATCCCAGCATAAAATAAAATTACACTGGAGAGAAACAATGGAACTACTATCATTTTTTCTCGTTTATATAGACCAGGAGCAACAAAAGCCCAAACTTGATAGAGAATAAATGGCATTGCTGCAAATATTGATAACACTAGCGTTAGCTTGAATGGGGTCATGAACGGTGAGGTAACGTCGGTAGCAATCATCGAAGAATTTAATGGAAGATTGGCAACTAAAGGATCGGATAAATACAAATATAATTCATTACTATAAGCGAATAATCCTAAAAAAATAAACAGCACAACGAGTATGCATTGCAGTAATCGGTTTCTTATCTCTAAAAGATGTGCAACCATCGGTTTTATTGAGGACTCTTTAACGTTCATTTTGAGGTATTTTCAGGAGTATTGTTTTCAAATATTTTTTTTTTAGTCTTTGATGTATTGAGATCTTGCATGATTTTTTCATTATGAAGTTGCCGCTTAATATCATCCATGCCTACCTCATCTTCAAGTTGCTGGCGGGCTGTGGAAAAAACTTGCTTAATTCTCCCGACCCAGAGACTTATCTGACGAACAGCATGCGGAAGCCTTTTGGGCCCCATAACGACTAGAGACACCACCGCAATTAAGAGTATCTCCATGAAGCCAATATCAAACATAAGTTAACCCCATTTTCCCCTGTATATAATGAACTATTCTGCAGTTTCTTTTTTAGAATCTTGATCTTTATTATTTCCAGGGGCGCTATCTTTGCTTGACACATCATTAGACACTGAGTCTTTAAAACCCTTAACAGCGCCTCCTAAATCAGAGCCTATATTACGTAATTTTTTGGTTCCAAAAATTATTGCAATAATGACTAAGATAATCAGTAATTCTTGCCATCCAGGTATCATAGTAGCTTCTCTTTTTTTATTTAAATCATCCTAGCTAAATTTCTATTTCTTTTTACGTTGTCGTTTTTCTTCAAGACCAGATAGAGCAAATCTTCGTTCCAATTCTTTTAGCACAGAAGACGCGTCTTCACCTAAATAAGAAAGCATAACCAGTGAGTGGAACCAAAGGTCTGCTGTTTCATAGACGAGTTTTTCGGTGTTTCCACTTTGCTCTGCATCACGAGCAGCCAAAAGAGTTTCAACACTCTCTTCACCAAGTTTCTCTAAAATCTTATTTAATCCTTGGTGATTTAGCGATGCTACATAAGAGTCTACAGGGTCAGATTTTTTCCGATCTTCAATGATCTCAGTCAGTTTGCTCAACACATCAATATTCATTTATAAATCTCTTTTGGATCCTTAATAACAGGGTCGATGCTTGTCCATTCATTATTTTTTAAAACTTTATAGAAGCATGACGTTCTGCCTGTATGACAAGATATCCCACCTGCTTGCTCAACTTTTATAATTAATACATCACCATCACAGTCTAGGCGAATTTCTTTTATATATTGTATATGCCCCGATTCT
>Ga0222719_10001116_pt1 | contig 26528 bp, 43 predicted proteins | sample C33_34DmetaG_FD_165039 | JGI IMG/M metagenome (GOLD analysis project Ga0222719, IMG submission 165039) | Estuarine water microbial communities from San Francisco Bay, California, United States - C33_34D | ecosystem: Environmental > Aquatic > Marine > Unclassified | place: USA: California...
AGGGCAAAGTAGGAACTTCCCCTCCACATCACCTGTATCTTTGACCACTTGAGTGACACGTATCAACTCTTCGACGGGGAGCGGTTCCTCGTCGTCGTAATCCCAACACGTCTCGGCCATGCCGCCGAAGTACTTGTGCCTGTATTCACATCGCTTCGGCATCAGGCATCACCCTTTCGACGCATGAACACGCGACCACCGCTCTTCTTGAGGGCAAACAACTTGCCGCCGAAGTCCTTGAAGTGCCGTTCAGCAGAACTCTTGGACAGGCCTGTTGCTTGCACGTACTGATTGACGACCATGGACTTGCGCCGCCATCCGTCTCCCGCGCCCTCGATTTCGTAGGCTTGGCAGTCATTGTAGGCCGCTGCCATGTCGTTGAGTACCTTCTGCTCCTTGCCCTTGTTGCCGCCGATTTCAACGGAGTCCTCAAGCCATGAGATGAGGTTCACGAACAAATCAATCAGGATTTCGTGTGCCATGTCCACGTGGTGAGCGCGTACAATGTGGCTGCGCTCAAGCACCGCCATGTGCAGCGAGAAGATGCCAAGGTAGTTCTCGATGGCAGGGGTGAACGATGCCACGATTTCGGACATGGATGGGTCCATGTCGCGCAGCAGTTCGTACACCTCTTCGGACGCTTGGTGGAGTGCAACTTCGTAGTCGCCCTCAGCCGTGAACATGTCCCACATGTGGGCCTGCACGACCTCTTCCTGTTCGTCAGGACTCATTTCAGTCCAATTCGTGTACGACACTTCAGCAAGGTTCAGCAGACGGTCACGCACCCACTTCTGTGTCTCGCGGAAGTAGGCGTACAAGTCTTCACGGGAGTAATCAATTTTCTCCGGCTTGCGATAGAACGTACTCAGACGCTTGGTACTGACCGTCTGCCGCTCGTCCATGTCCCAATGCTTCCAATAGAGCAGAACACGTTGGAAGATACCCTTGGTCAGCACGTACTCCTTGACGCCCTTGGGCGGGTAGGTGGTAATCCACAGGGACACGCTTGATGGTGCCTCAATCTTGTTCCCCTTCATGTGCTTGACAAGGGTGTTGTTGCCGCTACCCACAGGGTTGCAGGCCGTTTGCAGGTACAGGACCGTCTCCTGACTGTGTTTGTTTGGTGTGAGAAGAATGGACCCTTCATCGAAGTTGATGGCTTTGCGCCCCGAGAGCAGACCTTCGACGGTGGTGTACTCACCCGTAGGCTTGCCGTTCTCGTCCAACTCTTGCTCGGTCGAGCCAATCAGCCCCGCGTCTGTACCCGATGCGAACAACTCAATGGGAATCTCCGCCTCTTGGCAAATGTCGCTGATGAAGTTCCATGCGATTGACTTGCCCGTACGTGAAGGCTGAATCCAAAACACGTGTACCCGAGGGTCAAGATGCGTGTCACCGGTCGGGATGCGGACGTAGGGCAGGATAGCCTGCCCTTGAATGAAGAAGAAGGACAGAAGACCCGGCACTTCGTTCTTCATCGAAGTCAACGAAAAGTGATGCAGGTATGCATCGAGAATATCGTGCTTCTGTACGGCGGTGTAATTTTTGGGCTGCATCGCTCATCATCTCCTTTGGCCGGTTAAATAGTTCGGCGGACTTTTCTCTCCTGTTTGACCGGCTCTTCGCTTGTCAGTACGTTGATGAGCAACCGTCGGCGCGATTCACCGAAGCCCTTCACCTGCTTCAGCGATTCAGGATGCGCCATCTCTTCGATGCTCCCGCATGCGTCGAGCAGCCGCTCAGCGATTTCACGCCCTACGCCCGGTACGGCCATCAGCATGTCCATGCGAATGTCGTTGGACGCGACCCTTCTTAGCGCGTGGGCACCGTGTGCGCTCGCAGGCTTGTGCAACTTGTCGTGCAGGCGCACGATGAACGATGCCGCCTCACTTGTATCAGACGTGTATAACACCTGACAATCGAAGTCAGCCATGATGCGAGCGAGCGTACCCATGAGTTCGTTCTGCACCCGCGAGTAGGACACCTTCTTGCCCGAAGCCTTGGCTTGCGCGAGGTACTTCTGAATCGAACCGTGGACGACGAGGAAGAACCGCTCAAAGTTGGCGTCCATGTTGTCGAGTTGCCGCCACAGGTGGCCGCTATGCGAGGACAGGAACAGGTCGTTGATGCTCTTGGCCTCGACCAATGCACCGCCGAGTTGGTAATCACCTACAACGAGCGATTGGCGGATAACGAGAAGCCCTGCCTTCTCCGCTTTCCGCTCGACGGACTCACACAGGAGGCCGCGTTCGTTAGAGTCAATGATGAGTTCAGGCTTCGGCATCAGTCAATCCCTCCCACTTTGCACCTTTGCTGAGGTTGTCGAAAGCCCATAGCGGTTGCAGGTTGTCCAATGCCCAACACGCTTTGAACTCAGGGTCGTCCATTGACTTGAACGTGAAAGATGAGACGGGACGAATGTGGTCAATGTGCCATTCACTTATGTTGTCCCACGACATGCCTTCAACGAACTGCGACTCAATGTGCGAAGCGAGTTCGTATTTATTATAATTGAGGTAATCGAATGTGCGTGAATCCTTCGCCTTTCCTATAAGCACCTTTCTGATTCCTCCCCTGATGCGAGAAGACACTTTGTTTTCGGGAAGATTCTTCCATGTGTCCAAACGACACTTCTCAGTACAATACTGCTTGCGTACGTTCTTGGTCTGAAACGTATTGTTGCAGCCCACACAGGATTTACTCAAGGTGGGTTTTTCCACTCGCCTTTGTTTCCTGTATTTCTTTGCCCGCTCCTTTCGTTTTTTGATTACTTCAGGTCGCTTAGAGTACGCTTTGTGCTTGTCCCGCTTGCCGTTGTAATTCTGACTGTAGTATTGATTCAGTTTCTCCCTGTTGCGCTTCATGACTTCAGGCCTTCTCGCATATTCGTATTGCCACGCTTTACGCTTCGGGCATCCACTCTTTTTTTCATTGCTCTTTTGCTGCGACAATCGGTTTTGCTCAGGATTTGCTTTTCTCCATTCCTTCGTCAGTTCATTGCTTCTCGCAAGACGGCACTCATTGCTGCAAATGCGAATCGGCTTACCACCCTTGAAGGTTTTATTCGTGACTTCTTCGGGGCTGATTTTTCGCAGTTCAAGCAACCGCTCGTATTTGGTGAATATACTACTGCACACCTCACATTCCTTGGTCGTATGCCACCCTTGATGTATTCTCAAGGCATAACCATCAGGTGCTACGAAATTACAATGCGGGCATTCTCGCATCAACGCGCCCCCCAATATCCCTTGTGATGTGCGCAGGTGGACTTCTCCCACCGCGCCCACGCTTTGCATCGCTGCTTGTTCTTACCGAAGGCCGTACATTGCCATTCATTCGGCGGTGTACTTGCACGACACTTCGCGCAGACGAACGGTTGCCCACTCTCCACTCGGTGACTTTTCCTCACGCCCTTCGCTCCGCATACTTCACACCACATAGCAGGCATTCAGATTCCTCCTGTTCCATCATAGTACATGCACTTGCCCACGCAGTACCCTTCCTGATAAAGCGTGGCACAGGTAGCACTTGAGTAGCCGGTTGATACGATACTTCGCACCTGTTCTTCGGTCTTCTCAGGGTCGTAATCAGCCCAACCTTGGTGTGAAATAAATGCGCAGATGGTGCGAATGTGGTCTTCTTTTTCAGCCTCATCTATTCGCCAATGCGGATAGAACATGCGCAGCCTGTCTGCAAGGTAGGTTGCGAAATGGTACCGCTCACGGTGCGTAGGGTTGCCTTCACCCATCGCGGCTTGAGCAAGGCATGGAAGCACGTGAATCGTGTCAAGGGCCACCGTAGGCAGCGACACCGGCTCAAGGTTCATCATCTGCGACATGAACGACTCCTTGACCTCAAACACAAGCGGTGTATTGCCGAGTGCGTGGTAGCCTGTGTGCGGTTCCATAGCCTTGTTGAGCAGGTCATCGTAGGTGATGTTCAGCACCTCATCGCTTGTCAGCGGTACGGACCAACAGTCGCGCTTCGCGTTGAATGAGTTTGGAATACGAATCATACCGCTCGTATCGAAGGCTACGGTAGGGTCATTGCAGCGCAGCACACCCACCTCCTTCTCCCACTCGTTGATGATTTGCCGTCCGGTGTACTTGATGCGCGACAGTTCCGTACCGCTATCAGGCTCAAGTGTACGGTCGAGTTTGACCCACACGTGGAAGCCACCACCGCTGAACCAAATGTAGTGCAGCACGTCACGCTCCATCAGGAGACGGTGAAGTCGCTTCACCTCTTCGTGGGGCTTATCGAAGGACACCGTGGCACCCTTGGACTTGAAGTCCTTGCAATCAAAGTCCATGACGAAGTGATGGATGAGCGGCGTGTTGTAGTCAACACGATGATGCTTGGGTGCAGTTGTCTTGTTGTACCCGTATGCGGTCATGTACACGTTGCCTGAGCCACTCTTGCCCTTCCAATAGGACTGAAGTTCTTCAGGCGAACGAACGAGCCTGCGCCATCCCTTCTCACCATTGCTCGGCAACTCAAGTACCTCGCGTGGAAAGTCAAACGGGATGAACGACACAGTATCACCACTTTGCCATCAACTCGTCAAGGTTCTTCTCCAACATCTCCAACGTCTCGCTACGCTTTGACGGTGTGAGTGCTGAGGGGTGAACGGTGTACTGCACCTCATAGTGGTAGCCGGGTGCTTCCGAATCCTCGTCGTAATGGTCGAGGGTGTACTGCTTGAGTACCGCACGAATGAATGGCGACCTATCAGGAAGCATACCGCGTGGCGGTGACTCCATCACGCGCACCTTATGCGGCATCGTGATGCGTTCCTTCAATCGTTCTTCCATCTCCAAGGCAATGTCATTCATTTTCTTCTTCCCCCTCACAATCGTGCTTGTAGCGGTACATAGTGCCGCACAGGGTGCATACGTAATCAATTCCTCCGCACATCACTCTTCCTCCAATGTGTCAAGGAAGTGGTCGGTCACGGACCAAAAGTCACAATGTTCGTGGAAAGAACACCAATTGCACTTGAGTAGTTGCTCTTCAAGTGGAACGCCTTGCTTCGGCCTACCGAGCCACGGGTCAGGCGGGAAGTCCATGTTCACGTGTGCTGCAACTAATTTCTGAAGTTCCTTCTCCACGCTGCGTACAGACGTGTCACGCGCTCCTTCGTACACCACGGCGTTGCGTACACCGCCACGGGGCAACCCACCGGGGAACTCCCACCCCCAATGGGAAATGGGCAGGTATTCGGAATGTGGACTGTGGTTCAGGAACATCTGATAGAAGGCCATTTCCTTGCGCATCTTGGTGTACTGAGACGACTTGTCGCCCCACTTACCTGACTTCAGTTCCATGAGTGCGTACGTACCGTGTCCGGTGTTGAAGATGGAGTCAATGAAGCCTGACAGGTGAACAGGAATGCGCTCGTCTTCAACCTCAACGTAGCGGTTGGCGTGGACGTGTGCTTCCACGGCGACGGGTCGCCAATGCTTGACGCCTCCGTGAATGAGACGTTGGTACTGCCACTCAAGCCATTGCTGAATCTGCCCTTCTTCACCGAACTCGTACGGCTCAGGCGGTGTAGGTGTACTATGAGAGTAAAACAAATCGCGGGCGGCGTCGGTTTTTCCCGCTTCATAGAGGGCCATGACTTCCTCTTCAGCGTTGAAATCAGCCCAAAAGAACTCAACGAAATCGTGGACGTTGCTGCCGCGCGTTTGGTCGTCCGTTTGTGGACCCTGTATGCGGAGGAAGCGTTCGATGTAGTACTGCTGCGGACACCATCCGTACGTGCCGAGGCTTGACTTAGAGACACGCAGAATCGTGCCGTCTTGGTCGTTGGGGTTCCAAGCGTACTTGCTACGCCTGTACCACTCAGCCTCTTCGGTGTGGCCCGTCTCGGCCTCGTACTCGTCAATGCTTTGGCGACTATCATCACCCGTGGGATTCCACCTCATTGATATCCGCCACCGATGCCTCGCGTCTGTTGCATGTGTTGGTCACGCATACGCTGATGCGTCATCTCCTTCGACATGTTGAACATGTTCTCGTCCATGATGTACACTTCAGGTAGGGATTCGGTCATAGTGATGGAGTTGATGAGGTCCCAACGAATGATGTGGTACTTCTCTTCAGCCTGAATGCATACGAAATCAGCAAACGGTCCGTCCAACAGGGACATGTGCCCCTTGTACGTCACCGCGTTGTCTTTCGATTCCATGTACAATACTTCGACGTTCATGCTTTCACCTCCTGCATCAGACGCTCGACGTACACGGCTGCGTCCATCAGTTCCTCTTGCAAGTGCTGAAGCCACGCGAGCAGGTCAAGGTCACCCCTCTCCATCGTGACGCCGTACTTGGCTTTGCCGACTTCGGCTCGCCGCTGAATCTTCTCACACACGTTGTCTTCTATGCTGCTCATTCTTCTTCATCTCCGGGTAGTAGTTCATTAATCATCTCAAGGACATTCTCAGGTGGGTACGGTTGCAGGTAATCTTCGCACTCAGTCTCCAAGCACAGGTAAATCGAATAGTTTGATTTGGGGTGATAGAACTTCTTGACGAAGGACTCACACTCATCGCACGTTTCGTTGTGTGACTTGACGAGTAAGCCCAAACCAATGATAGCACGGCGAACGTCCTTCAGGTAGTCTTGCCAATCTTTGATTTCAGAACTATTGTTCTTCATTTCATTGAGTTCTTTTTCTGAGTACAAGAGCGAGAACATGTTTCGCTTGTGCGAATCCATAACAGGTCCACGCATGTCAAGCCCTCACAGGTACAGGAAAGAGTCGCTGCTGTCTCTCAGGTGTCATGTCGAAGAACTCGTCAAGCGTCGTCTGACGGGTCTTGCGGCCACCGCATTGACAGTAGCGCACCATCGGCTCACGCTCAGGCGTGTTCATCACTCGTTCCCAAATCTTCCACTTCATTTCATTCACCTACCTTCACGTATGCACCCATCACAGATTTGTACAACTGTGATGATTCATCAGCGTACGTGACTACGAAATCGTTGCCCAACAACGGCTTCCAATGTTCATTGAACTGCTTCTTTGCATTTGCAAGCACGGTCTTAGCGAACACAACACCACGCTTCGCGTTGACGGTCACCATGTAGCCGATGAGTTGGTTCATGTCCTGAGCGTTGAAGTTACCCTTCTTGACCTCAAAGACGTACAATGTATCACCGTTCATAGCCGTCACGTCCATGCTCAGGTTTGTATCGGTTGATTCCTCGGTCTTCACGTCAGTCCAAATCGGCTCACCTGTCGGCATCTTGGATTCAGACAAGCAAGCAGCCAAACCGTCACGAATCAATGATTCGCTAAGGTTGTCGTACTCATCATCGTCATCGGGTGGATTGAAGAACGCCGTGATTTTGTTTTCAAGGATAGCAGCGGCAATGCCCTTCTTGATGGCGAGCCACTCATCGGTTTGTTGCACGTTGTCTTTCTTCGGTGTCGTAGGAATGTGTCCTTCCTTGACAATGAGTTGTCCAATCAAACGGTTGAGTGAAGTGTGGTTCTTGGGCCTCCACTCGGTCAACGGTTCGTACGAGCGATGTACAACCACACGGTCGTTCTGCACAATGTCAATACCACCACCGTAGGACAAAGACTTCCATGCCCCTTCTTCGTTTTCAGCACTCATACCGATGATGAAATCAGCAACGACATTCTGAGTCACAATCTCCTTCTTCAGCAGGTGTACACTCGTACCTGTTGTTGGGTGGAAGTACGGCGGGTGAATTGGAATGACATTGATAATTTCAGGTTGCTTCTTTGCATTCAGTAGCGGTTGTCCTGTGTGAATGTCGAACTCTTGAATGGTGATGTTACCGCCGTTGTTTAGGAAGTTGCCATACCTGACACCAAGTGATTCCTTGAGCGTAGTAATACGTTGTGCCGCAAATACGTTCAGCACGACGTTCATCGAAATCTCAGTACCGGTATGTTTCCAAGGTGGGGTCACACCCGTGTCAATGTGGAGGGTATTACCTTCATACCCTTCAACCATGAAACAGTCAACGCCATCGTAGGTCAAGATGTAATCCAAACCCTTTGCAATGTTCATGTTACCAAAGTACGCGATGGCACTTTTCATGCCCACACCGTGTTCGTTGATGCCCTTGTTCGTACGGGCACCAACTGCGAATGCTTCAGCGAGTTCGCTCATACTAATGCCATTGCCGTCATCAATTATCGTGACGTTGTGAATAGCACGCATACCATCGTTTTCGACATGCAATTCAACGCTGATGTTTTTTGCGCTGACAATGGCATTGTCAAGCAATTCATGCAACGCGGTGTAAAACGTGAAACCGCTCTTTGACATGGTGTTTGCCATTTGTTCGTTGTTGCTCTTCATCTCAATTTGTTGCTTCATCTTATCACCACAGTTTTGCAGGCACTCGACGTGCCGTGAGCGATTGGAGGTCCCATCCGAGAACCTCGTACACACTCTCCATTTTCTTCGTGACCCACTTCTCAACAATCGTACCCCATGCCACGTCGTAGCCGGTCATGTCGAGAGGCTCACCCTCTTGGTCCTGACATGCAGCAACCGGTGTCTGAGGCCACCCATCGGGCACACCATCCACGTACACCCACTTGACGCTATCACCCTTCAGGTAGTTCGTCTTGTGCTGCGTGTTGGCGTATATCGCAGCACGTGCAGGGTTGGGTACGCTGCCGCTCTCGTAGTTGTTCAGGGACTTGATGATGCGGCCTGATGAAGCCACGTCCGACAACGAGTGCCCACCGTTGTACGTCTCCTTGATGAGTGGCCTGATGGCTTGGTACACGGATTCTTCTTCAGCACCCGTGGCAATCATCTGAAACGCCTCACCGAGAATGGCCTTGCTGAACTTGGGAGTGTTGGAAGCCTTGAGCGCATAGCCCGTGACCTTCATCTTCCCTGCCTCATTCTCAGGCCATGACTTCACACCGAAGTTTCGATTCTTCTTGTTGGCCGTGAACCAATACGGGAAGTATGCCTCCAATTCAACGTCGAGGTACTTCATGCCCAAGTCGTCCTGAGCAACCTTGGTCAGATGCTCGGACAACCATTCCGCCTTGTCAAAGGGAACCTGAATGTAGCACGAATCCGTGTGTCCTGCAAGGCCACGGAAGCCCTGCTCTTCGCTTTCTTCGACAAGCATGGAGATGGACTTGCGCCCAAGGTATGTGATGGACTGAGCGATGGGGTAAGACACCCACCCGCCTTGCAGCATGGAAAGGGCGGTCATGCCGTAGCATGCGTTCACGGAAACCTTCACCGCCATCTGAAGCATGTCGTAGCCGAGTTGCTCATCAGGGTCGGTCGCCGCCTTCATCTTGGACTTGTACGCCTTACGCAAGTCGAGCAGTTCACGAACAACCATCGGGAAGATACCCTCCTTTGATTGGTCCCAATGGAACACACCACCCGTGCCGGGAATGACCTGCCCCTTACCGTCCACCTTGGCAGGAATGTTGAGCGTCAGCGTGTTCTCATCAGGCGTCTCACGCAGGGTGGTCCAACACAGGTTGGCGGAGAGAATGATGTTGGGGTACAGGGAAGCGAAGTCCACCAAGGCCACGCCTTCGTGTCGGCCCGGAACAGGAGGCATGACCCATGCTGCTTCCAACTCGGGCCGGTTCTCCTTCCATGTGGACAGGGCCTTGAGTTCGGTACGACGACCAACAAGGCCACGGAAGTAGCGGCTGACGTTGTGGGTGCTTGCGAACTCCACACCGGCCACACGCTGCAACGCGAGGTGGAAGTCAGTACAATGCAACTTCTCATCACAGTCACGCAGCAGCGTGGTGTCCACCAAACAGTAGTCCACGAAGTCATCGTAGTAATCGGTCCAACCGTTGAACACGGTCATACCCTCGATGGCGTTGGTCAACTTTCCTTCAAACCCAAGTTCTTTTGCGAACCAATCCAACTTGCGCGACTCGGCCTGACCGCGCCCGGACTTCTGCCACACGCCCTCAAACCCACTCCCGCTTGTCCACGGTGCAGCGGTGTCAAAGCACAGGCGACCCTTGATGGGCTGCGTGGTGGGACTACCGTTGACGTTCTGATAACCCGACCCATCCTTGGGAGGATAGAATACACCGAGGGGTGACATATCCTGTGGGGTATGCAGGCGGTCGTACAACTTCGGAAGGTCAGCCCAATGCCCTGCGTGGGCAATCAGCATGTCAGGGTCACGCTCGCGCAGGAACCCCATGAAGCCGTCAAGCATCATCTGCTCGCTGATGTACGTACGCAACTCGTACCCATCGTACCGGTCAATCCATTCGGTCTTGGTAATGCTACCACGCTTGGATTCCTCGCTCCATGCAAACACGACAGGGTGTTCGTGGTCGCTATCCACAACTGCAATGACTGTGATTTCACATGCACCGGTCGTGTTCCACTCCATGTCGAAGTACCACTTGCGAGGGTGGAACTCAGGGAAGTCGTCAACACCGGGGTACATCGTCAGTAGCACTTGGTCGTGGTACTGCACGTCAGCCTCGTAGGTCCACTTCTCGCACTTCTCACGAATCTCCCACAGGGCACCCGGAGTACGCACAGTCACCTTCCACAAGTTGTGACCGTCAACACCCTTCGCCGTCACGTTGCGGTGGACCACGGCATTCAGATTGCGAAGACGGTTCAGCACCCATTGCGGTGCGGATTGCCGCACCCAACAGAACGGGGTCACGTAGCCCTCGTCACCTGAATACAGGTAGCGTTCCTTCAGGACGCCATCAGACCCACGTGTACGCAGGTACAGAACCGGCGTGTCGTCCGCCGGGTCGCTGAACCAATCAACAATCACGCCTCGGCCTCCTGTACTACCACAAGTGTCGTGTTCGTCTGCTCAAACAGAAGGGGTGCATCGTCACCCATGTGCAAGCGGGCTGATTCGTTGTCGAGGTACGACAGGCATTCAGGGAGCCACTCACCGAAGAAGGACTCAACGGTACTTGCCGGACCATCGGTGTCGTGAACCTTTAGGGTTGAAAAGATTCGACCGCTTGATGCCTTACCTGCGACGATACCGAACTCTTCCTCACCACAATGGATGCGAGCCTTGTACTGCGAATCCTTGGCAATCAGGGACTTCATGCCACCAAGGGCGATGAGGTCTTGCGGGTCCAACGTAGCATGGGCCGTGAGGTCGTAGGAGCCGAAGGAAGTGTAGCCACCCTCAGCGCACTTGGCTACGATGTTCTGCACGATGACCGCCTTTGACGCTGATTCAATTTCGTCGCTGCTCGGCAATTGCAATTTGTTTGACCCTGATTCAATGTGCAACGGCTTGGTAGGTCCGGTCTGCCGAAGCACCACCGTGTCTCCCTTCGCTGCCTTCAGGAACTTCACCACCTTGTCGAGTGTGGTGATGTGCAGCGTACCGTCTTGGTGAACAACCGCAGGCTGCGTCTTCCGCACGTAGTAGTGTGCATATGCAACCTCAACAGTAATCCTCGCTCCTGCGGCGATTACTCGCATATCAGGAAGCGTCTTCGGGAAGGAAGCGATGAACGCCGCCAAGTCCTTTGTGTTCAATTCAATCTTGCACATCGTATCACCTCGTTGTTGTGTGGCCGGGGAGGGGAAGGAGGGAACCAACCCCCATGCAACTGCCGAAGCAGGGTGAAACCTTCTCCCCTCATTACTTTGCAAACCGACCTCACATCAGCCCCCTGTGTGAGCATCACAGTTCCGTGTACAGTTCGGGCAGGCCGAACCACACCGGTTCCTCGTCAGCCTTGGTCGTGAAGACGACGCGCTCTTGGTCTTGCAGCGCGGGGTTCGTCTTGCACTTGACGAAGCGAGCCACGTAGTTCGTTGAAGCCACGTTGCCACTCTCGTCCTTCACCTCGATGGACTCCATGCGAATGATGTTGGGGATGTAGTTCGTCGTCTTCTTCTCCCAATCCGGTCCTGCCTTGCGACCCGACTCAGGCCCGTAAAAATTGCCTGTCATCTTTTCGTGTGTCTCCCAATAGACGGAGACACCGAGGCGCACAAGGTCACGCGAGAGTTGCGTGAGTTGGTGGAAGCGAGTGTTGCGAATGGCCCAACTCGCCTGCGACTCAACCTTGGCTGCACCCTGTCCGTCTGCTGCTTCAATGCCGTCAGCCGCAAGGCCAAGGTCAACAATGCGCATGTTGTTCGTACAGATTTCAAGCCACGAATCCACACCGCTGATGAGTACACCCCACACAGGCTTGCCTGCACGCACTTCAGAAACGATGTACTTCATGATGTTCATGACACGCGAGTGAGTCGCGTTGTAGTCGTAGGCCGTACGGTCGGTCGTGCCCATCGCCCACGGGTTCCACGACACGATGTTCTCATCGGGGTGGATGGCCGAGGCGAGCATGGACGAACCCATGTCGAAGTCAAGCGCGTGGAGGGTTGCACCCTCAGCCTTGTTGGGGTCGTTGCCGAAGGCGTCCATGACGATACCGGACTTGCCCGTACCGTCTGCACCCCAAATGCCAACGAACCGATGCGTCTTGGTTGCGCTACCTTGGAGCAGTTCTTGCTCCTTGCGCAGCGCAGCGAAGGCGTCCTGCTGCGCAGGTGCGGCTGCGGGTTGAGGCTTGGGTGCCTTACCCTCAGCCTTCTTCGGCTTCTCTTCTTTTGTCTGCTTTGCTACTGTTTCCCATGCACTCATTCTTCATCACCTCATGCAAATTGGTCAAGGCCCGTATCTCCACCCGTTGCTCGACGGCGGCAACGGCGCGGGTCTGCGTACACACCCATGACATTCATCTTCGGCGTGACAAGTCCATCACGCTCCTTCATCCCGATGCGTCCGAAGACAAGCACGGTGGACCGCTCGGCATAGTCGAAGCGGTCTTCACCCCACCCGGCGGTGAACGGAGAGGTTTGGTCCCCGACGTGGCCGGGAATCCAACAGTCAATGTCACCGTGGATGGTGGAGGAAACGGTCAGGTTGTAGTTGTACCCGGCGGGGTCGTAGTCGCTTGCACGCGACTCGCTGCTCATGCGGGACACCGTACCCTTCGTGATGATGAGTGGACCCCACGACCGGGTTTCACCGTTGATGTTGCCCGATTGCTTGCGCTCTTCATACGCCTGCTCCAAGTCTTCGATTGGAACGAACAGGTCGTGAATCGAGTCGTTGGTCAGGTACACCATCGAACTGACAGGCAACTCAAACTTGTAGTCGGGAGCGAAGTCATCGTAGGTGGTGAGTACGTCCTTGAACGCCTCGTTGCCACCGTCCTTGGGTGGGCGCACCGTGATGCGACAAGGCCGCCCGATGTCGAGCGTCATGTTCGCATTGTCGCCGGTCAGGTCCACGCGCCACAGGGTTGCCGTGGCGTTCTTGGTGAACTCCCCTTCTTCGTTGCCAAGGAAGTAGGCGTACTGACCCATCTTCACATGTGGAGTTGGGTCGCCCGAGCGTGACGCGAGTGCCAGCCACTCATCCTTGTGTCGGATGCCATGTGGGGGGGCCTCGCTTTGCCCGAACGACTTTGAGTTCTCAACGGTGGTGAAGAGCCATCCATCACCTTCCTTGGAGTACAGACCAAGACGCCCGGAGCCAATTGCGCCTTCGGGGTCGTCGTCGTAGTTGCGCAGGTTCCACCGTACAAGGTTCGCCATGCGGTCGGCCATCTTGCCGTCCTTGCCGACGAACACACCACACCACGTAGCGGTGTTGGCATTGCTGCCGGATGCCTGTCGTCGGGTCTGCACGAACATCTGCTCGGCCCAATCAACCAACAGGTCGTCGTCCTCGGCGGTCCAATCTGAGCAATCGTATTCGCTCTCGATGTACGAGAGGAACTCCTTCCGCACATCAGCCGTGGACTTGCCGGTGCGCTCGGCGTATGCCTTGATGCGCACCATGACTTCCGCAGGGAAGTCAGACGACTCAGCCACCGCTGCTACCGCAGACTCAGGTACCTCGTCGTATTCCATGTATTCATCATCGTTGTTCCATTCTTCATTCATTCTTTTCAGCCTCCTTTTTCAATCGCGCTACAAGCACGTCCACGAAGGACCGTCCATCACCGAGCCACTCGTTGACTCGCTCAAACATGCCGCCCCACACATAGGTCACGGCGAAGAACGTCTCAGGGTCATCGTCCATGCGCCCTTGCACATGACGGTGGAAGTTCTTCATGAAGTAGTACAGGCTACCCGCCTCGTCCAACCGCTCAACCAAGTGGTTGCGCAGGTCAACCCACTTGTGCGAGGTCAGGTCATTCCACCACTCATCGTCGCTGCTTGGTGCAGCAATGTAGTGGGCAAGGGAATGAGGATTCTTGGGGAGTGTTTCAAGGAATTGGATAGCGGAGCGCATGTCACCGTTGAACATCTCCATGACACTCTCGTAGTGTTCGCTCCATTCAGAAGGCGCACCACACGACTCAAGGGCACGCAGTCGCTCGGCTCCTGATACGGGGTCAATCGGGTTGAACACATAGGTCTGACACCTGCTGCGAATGGCAGGGATGATTTTGTCGAGGTGGTTCGCGGTCAGAATGAAAAGCACCTTACCCGCATACTTCTCCATGATACCACGCAGGGCATCCTGAGAGGGGTGGGTTAGCCCACCTGCTTCATCGAGTACGCCTACCTTGCGCTTGACGCCAAGTGCGCTGATACGTGCGAACTGCTTGACCTCATCACGAACGTAGCCGATGCCTCGGTCGTCGCTTGCGTTCGTCCACAACAGGTTCATCTCGTTGTAGGCATCACCGAGCATGGTACGAGCGATGGCGTTGGCCGCACTTGTCTTGCCCACACCGGGTGGGCCTGCAATGAGGATGGCCGCAGGGTACTCCCCTGTCTCCGCCCACTCTCGGAAGTGTTCACGGAACGTAGGTTGTCCCGCAATGTCCTCCCAAGTTTGGGGTCGTAGTCGCTCGCTCCAAGTTACCATGATTTTCACCTCTCTTTCCTTTGGCCGGTTAAATAGTTCGGCAAGCCGTCAAACGATTCTGCCCATTGGTAAAACGCATCCCACCCGTCCTTGGGCTTGGGTGTCGGGTTGGTGAGCAACCACTCGCACTTGTGCCACCCGTCGGGTTGTGTGAGTAATTCCTTGTACGGCTCAACGTGGTCGTGCCACGCCACGAAGTCACCCTTCCCGCGCATCTTCATCTTGTCGTTCATGGGCAAGTTCTGCGCTTTTGCATATGCACGAACGAACTCTTTCTGCGGTTCGGTCAGGGGAGCGAAGCGTACGGTAGGTCGAGCGCGGTAGCCGAAGCCACGGTCCCACGCTTCCACGATGGGTACGAAGCGTATGCTACACAGTACAATCCCGAGGCCCGCCATAATTGCACTCACTCGTCCACCTCCGTCATCATCGCAAAGTCAACGTATTCGTCCACGTCACTTAACCCTGCATCAACGATGCCTGAAAACGTGAACGACCAATCGGTGTCAGGCGACCACGTGTACACCACGTCGCAGACAATCGGGTTGTCCACCTTCTGATACCCCGTTCGCCTTTGTAGTATCACACCTGTTTGTTTTAGCCGCTGCGCCAAAATCGGTGTCAACTGTGACACAGAAACGGTTAGCGAGGGGTGGGAAGTAAGACTCCCACCGTCCATCACGGACAGGTCGAAGCGATAGTGCATCTGCTTGTCCACGGTGAATGTGTCTGCTCCGGTGATAGCGACCCGCAGGGTACGTGTACCACGGGTGTACAGGTAGTACAACCCATCCCGTTCAATCAACAGGGCAGGTCTGTCGTACTGCGAGAGGTCCAACCATGTGACCGCTTCACCGAAGGACACGTCCTCGCCCTCGTCAAGTGTGCTACGGGTCGTCGTACCATCGGACCACAACCATGCCCGCTCCTTTCTGTTAAATGGATTTGAAACAACAAAGGCGGTGAGGCGGTCATTCACCTCACCGTTGCGGTCACGAACGTACACGGTGTCGTAGTAGTACAGGGACTTGGCATCGTTGATGCGCCACATCTTGTCGGGCTTCCCTTCCTTCCATGCCATCAAGGGCACGAAAGAAGGCAACTCCTTGTCCTCGTACAGACGGCCAAGGGCCACGTCAGCAGGGGTGTTCCTGTTGCTCCCCGTACGCAGGTACAGGAAGTTCTGCAATCGCCGCTTGTACATGGGCCAATTGTGCTTGAGCATCCAACGCCACACGATAGGTGCTTGGTCGCTTGAGAGTCCCTGAGCGAACTCGATGATGCCGGTAGGCCCTGCTGCATTCCACCGCTCCACTACACCCACCACCTCATCCGTCGTCCAATCATTCGTACCTTCAGCCTCAAGAGAAAGTACCTCAAACAAAGGAAGGTCGTTAGCAACATCATCGAACACCTCCCGGCTTACGCCCAATTCGTTGCAGACGAACTGCTTGAACTGCGACTGAGAATACTTCAGTTCAGTAGCATTGAACACGAAGTCGTACAGACTACGCATCTCCATGTAGTCCCACACATCGGTCGAGAAGGACTCAAACCTCTTCGGCATGCAATGGAGAGCCATACATGCCTTGCTCAGATTCACCATTCATCAGCACCTCCACGTACACAATTTCAGGACAGTTGTTGAGCGTACGACATTCAAGCCACCCGCCACCATTTGTTTCACTTTGGTAGTATGCACCTTCTTCGTCTCGCTGCTCCGCTACGAACTTGACTGTGTTCTCAGTCGGTACATCACGCAGCACAAGTACGCATCCTTCGTGAAGGGCACGACGTGCTAAGAGTGCGTTGCGCTTGCGGAGCAGGCTATGGATAACCTCATTCCATCCTGTGAGGAACTGCTCACCCTTGAGTGGACCGGAACGGAAAACCCATGAGCGAAGAGGCAGACTCCACATCACAGGGAACTCCACACTACTCCCCTCGACGCCGTTCCTCTTCTTCGTTGGCTGCGATGTGGTCGAGCATTTCGATGAGATGTGGTAGGATTTCCTGTATTTGTTCAGGACTGAATCGAACTCCTTGACGAGTTGCGACGTACCCATTGTCCTCCCTCCTGAATGCTCGTAGGTCAATCCAATTACGTCCGAACCACTTGACCCAAGACAACTTCAGGCGCACTTGAGCGCGGCCCTGCTTCTGCGTCTTGGAGTCCTGCTCCCAATAGACACGGTTGGATTGTTCACTCATTCCTCTTCGCTCCGCTCCACTTCAGAACAGACAAGCCCCCACAACCACGGCGGGGCACGGTGTCCCTCAACAGTACCACCCATGATGTGCAACCCGCCCGTCTCGTCAGCCTCAGCCATTTCCTTGAGGACGTGGCGCGGTAGCGCATGGTAGGTCTTGCCGTTGGGTGCTTCCCATTGCATGAAGGCATCATCCCCTGCAAGCAGCAGGAAGTCGTCAGGTTCCATCACAATTGTTTCATCACACCCACCGCACGGCAGGTTGCTTGCCCACACCTCGATGGTCTGCGTACTGCCGTCAGACAGGGGTGCATCCACCGTGTCAATGTACTCATGTTTCACATTGAAGTAATTGTTGTCCATGAGCAGGCGGTCACAGTTGGGACACTTCCATGCCTCAGCGAGTGCCCGCTTGCGCTCATGCTCTTGCTTCGCTTGCTCCCTCGGGTCGAGCGGGGCTTCAACGATTTGGTAGTTGTCGCCTTCCTCAATCGTGTACCCGCATGCCTCAAAGAGCATCTTGAACTTCTGATGGAAGTCCTCAGCCTCAGGGTGATTGTACATCAGCATGAGCGCGTAGGTCTTCTCACCCATGCGCCTGTACTGTACACCCGTACCCTCGGGTGCCCAAATGCCACCTTCGGGAATCTGCGCGAAGTGTTCCTTCGCCCACGCCATCGTTTCATTGTCCGGTTGCCACTCCATTGTCCTCACCACTTGTCACTTGTTCTTGAATGTGTCCGCTCATGATTCATGCCTCCGTGAACTCCCAATAGATGTACTCGTCTGTCTCAATGACCACCTTCAGGTGCGGTTGGTTGCACGAACACCACACGTTCTCACACTTGAGTCCGTGCGTCATGCGCTCACCTCCCTCAAGCGGCGGCGCATCGCAGCGAGGCGGGACATCGCTTCAATGAGGCTCGACTTGATTTCAGCCACCTCATCGTCTTCCCTCCACAGGCCCACGTCGTCGAAGTCATTCCAAATGGCATAGAGTGTCTTCTCATGCTTGAAAATCTGTTCGGGAGTCATGCGCTCACCTCCACGCAATCACACGATTGGCGAGATAAAACAATCCAACCACATGCTATACATTCAACATAAAAATCCTCTTCTTCACTCACGCCGTCACCTCCCACGCTTTGTGATTACCACATTCGTAGCAGTACCACCATGTTTCGCCCTCGTAAGCAAACAAGGTCATGGTCGCACCATCGCAGTATTCCTCACGAATGTCGGGGTCGGGGTGGTTTGCTTTGCACATGCACTTCACGCCGTCACCTCCACGTCCCTGTTAAGATGCTCCAACAACCACTCCATCTCTTCAATCAGGCCCAATGAATCCTTAGTCCATCCTTGGAGGGTTTGGAGCCATCTTTTTGCCTCGACCAAATCGTTCCTTTCCGCTGCATTGAGCGCATTCTCAGCATAGTCGGAGAGCCACGACAACCACTTTTGCAGACCTTCTTGGTTATCCCGGTATTCTTCTTCAAGTTCTTCGCGGTTGTTTCTGTTCATGCGCTCACCTCCACGCCTCGCCACCAATCGGGGGCAGGTGTACCCTTCTCCCACTTGGCGAACTGCTTGGAATGGTAATAGCGACGGTAGGCTTGCACTCCATCGTTGCCAGCCGCATGTGTCACAATGTACCTGTCTTTATCAATGGGTAAAGTCGTTGTGGAGTGTTTTGGTCGGTACTCGTCGGGCATAGCCAATGCGAATGGTGTCAGCCTACCTTCAGGTATCATGTGAATGTGAAATATCCTTTGCATGTGTTCAATGGGCAATTGACAAGCGTGGACTTTACCGAAGCGTTTGTTGTATTCCTTACACAATATGTATGCGTGTTGAGCAAGCCAAATGAAATTGGCTCGGCTATCGCCCGCCCAAACGGTGCATGGGTGGTGAGCGTAGCCGCCCTTGTAGGGCTTGCCCGTCTTGGTCAACGGCATCTGCTCATCAGTCGCACCGTGGCGGCGCAGGGCTGATGCCATCATCTGTGCAGCCTCAACACACATCTTGGGCACATGCTTGTCGCAATGCATCCGAGCGGCTTTCGTGGGGTCACGGTGTAGTACGAAGATGTTCATTCTTCTTCACCTCCTGTTTCTCTCATTGCCTCAAACGGGTCATGAGTGGTAGGTACATACTTTTCTTCTGTTAAGAACTGATACAACGCATCCACGTAGTAATTCTCGGCTTCAACGCCGCACTTGTCACAAACGAATTGCAGTTTGAACCAATACTCAGAAGGAAAGATGTAGTCACCTTCACGCCCTTGAATCCGCTCTTCCGAAATAATCACCCATTGATGTGTGTCCATGTCGTTCTCGTCGGGGCATACAACTGAGTTGTACCCCTTGAGTTTGAACTGCTCCAACAAATGCATCTGTTCTTGCAGACGGGCCATCTCTTGACGAATGCTCTCGGCGGTGATGCGTGTCACTCGACCACCTCCGACCATTCAAACGCAGTTTTGAGTGCGTCAGCGTTTCTGTGCCAAGACGACGATTCGTAGTCGCATTCCTCGCACACGAAGGCGAACGGCTTGATGTACCAAGCGTCGGTGATTTGGTTGGCAAATACGTCAAGATGGTGGTCGAAGTGATGCGCCGAAGCGGGTTGGTCGCTGATATTCACCAACAACGTGCCCGTAGCGACTAAGCGGACGTTTCGTGAGGCGCATTCGGGGCAGCGGTAGTGCCGACGTTCACGGTCAAGGATGCTCATTCGCTCGCCTCCTTCCGTTCAGCGTACACATCACCGTCAGCCTCGTACTCAAGGGCCAAGCGGTCATTGCGAACGATACGCCACTCAATGGTTTCTTGCTTCACAGGAATGTCCATGAAACGCTCCGCGTTCTGCTCCATCGTCATGCGGCGGCTGAAGTCAAAGTCCACGTTGAAATAAATGACGTTATCCAACTCGCATTTGGGGCAGGTGTAGTTGACATTGATGTAGGCCGCCGCGAGAATCAAGGGGCCTTCGTCAATGTTCATGTCCACGTCAGGCTGCCCCCGCCACTCATGGTCGCAGCCAATGCAACTCAATCGCTCACTCATCTCCCATCATCTCCTTCAGTTCAGCATGCTCAATGTCTGCTTGCTCTTGGTTGAACACTTCAAGCCACGCTTCCCACATGCGCTCCATCTCTTCCCACGCACTCATGTCGAGTTCATCACGGACGAAACGCAAGATGCGATTCCTGTGTTGTGGGTAATCGTCCATCAATTCCAAAGCCTCAAGCAGAATGTTCCACCGCTTCTTGTAATCAAACCCATCAACTGACATCATGCCATCATCTCCATTGCATTCGTCCATGCCTTCTGCTTCGTCTTGGAGAGCGTACCAAAGAGGGCCGACTCCATGCGCTTCAGGCTCTTCTCACCGTTGCGCAGGCTCGTCGCTTCGTGGTCAATGTACTCGGTCACGGCGTTGTACGCTGCCCATGCAGTACCTTCCATGCCACCGACCATGTTGGTTGGACGGACAAGCACCTGATGCACGGAACTCAGAATGTTCGATGAGCGAGTCGTCAAAACTTCAGGCTCATCCTTCTTGTACGACAGGCCGAGCGTGTCAATGAAGTAGTCGTTCATGTCCTCAACACCCATCTCCACGTTGATGAGGCCGTTTGCCATCTCGGTCCACTCACCCATACCTTGACGCACCAAGCCAAGGGCCATGCGAGCCTCGTCAATGCGCTCACCCATCTTGGACGTGTGACGCATGTTGTACCTCGTCGTGTTCATCCCAAGCGCAAGGGTCAGCGTGTTGTTGCACACCACACGGATTGGCGTGAGAAGGAACTTCACCGAGCCGGTTCCGTCGTGCGTGTTGCTGATGAGGACGTATGCATGCATCTCATCACCGCTGCCGACCTTGAACACATCAGGCAGACGAGCAAGCACCCACACATGCTCACCGTTGCCGAGCGCACCTGCGACCTCGATGGCTGCTTCGTGCGATTGAAGCAGGTCGTCCATGAAGGAGAGTGCATCCACGTTCTGCAAGCACGTGAAGACACGACCCACGGCCTTGCCGTTGCGAGTCAAGGGGAGTCCGTCTTCACGCACCACGGCGTACGTCTCGGGCACAACGTGCCACTCGTCGTTGTGGTTGTAGGTCAGCGGTCGCTTCTCCACAGTCCAATCCAAGCCTGCAAGCGTCAGGGCTTCGTGGGTCGTCATCAACCCGTCCACCTTCGTGCCGAGTCCGTGCCACGGGGTGTTCCCCGCCCACGCAATCATGTGGCCTGTTCCGTTCGTCTTCTGTGCTTCGTCACCAAACATTTCTGCTAAGTTGTGTGCCATGTTGTTCACCTCTTTTCTGTCTCCATTTCCTTTGGCCGGTTAAATAGTTCCAATTGGAATCCCCCTCTTCGACCGTGCCTCCTGTGCGAAGTACGTGGTCCACCACGGTAGGTCAGCACAAGCAGGCAGGGAGTCAATCATCGCACCCGCAGCGTCGTATGCCGCTTCGTGTACGTCTTGCCGCTCTTCAAGCAGCGTGTTCCATTCGTCAAGCATCTTCGGTCGTGCTGCTTTCATGGCAGCGCAAGCGTCGTCGTGGTTGTACCCATGCAAGCGAAGCGCAACGTAAGCCACACCACCTGTACGGTCACGTCCATGAACACAATGCAGTAGCACATCATGTCCCTGTTGAATCAGGTCGAAGACAAGCAAGGCTGCGGTCGCCCACACATCAGGGTCAGCGTTGTGGTAGCGGAAGTAGTAGTGGTAGCGGTCGTTGTCGTCGCTTGAGTGCCACGTTGGAGGGTACTTGCACAGGGTCACGACCGTGTGGTTTCGCTTCAGCGTATCACGGAAGTCCTTCACGTCACACATCGTCAGCGAGCCAACGGGCAGTTCAATTGGTGTGTTCTTCATTCTTCTTCCTCCGCGCAATCGTCACACCAACCGTTGTCGTCAAGATGGTAGGTGTTAGTTTTCTCACCGCAGGCTTGGCAGGCTTCACAGTCGCAACTGCCGTCGTCGCAGGTGCAACCCCCGCACTTGCTGCAATCCTCACAGCCGCCAAAGCAGCCTTCGCAGACCTCGTAGCCGTGGCAGGTGGTGAAGGCATTCCATTCAATCATGCGCCCTCCACACTCGTCGCAAGCAACGCTCGACTTGTCGTAGTGGTCGTTGAGCATGACCCATTGCTCGTCCTCGGTTTCAAGTGTCGGCTCATCAAGGAACCACGCGCCACAGTCGTGACCGGTTTCATCCTCGCACAAGTCAATGGGAACGATGGCGAGCAGCCCTGCGTCCACATCGAGCGACACCTTCTGTTCCATGTCGTCGGTCATGTCGAAGTCCCACGTTGCGTCACCGCCGGGGCTACTGATGACGAACACTTCGTCCTCTTCGTCTTCACCACCGTTCTTCGTCGTCCACGTGATGTGAACACCAACGTGGCGGGAGCCTACCTTCCGTTCCGCCTCATGCAATAGTTCGCAGAAGGTGTGCCATCGGTCGCGGTCAATGACGTAGCAGGGGTCGCCAACGTAGTAGCGCATTCCTGCGTCTCGCGGAGTTTGCTTCTCATCACTCATGCGCGTCCCTCCTTAATGACTTCCGGCACTACCTCACAATGGACGGAGACTTGAGAGTAAGCCCCGCAAAGAGGACAGACAAGCACCGTGTCGCCGCCGCTCACCGTCGCGGTTTTCATTGTGGTGCAATACACAACGTCCACCGAAGTCATGCTGACACTATCCATCATCTCCCATTCGTGTTCACAGGTCATTCGCTCGCCTCCTGTGCTTCTCTCAGGTTTTGTTTCATCTTCTGAGTGAGAGCAAGTGCGTCCTCACCCACACCGATGAAATAAGGGAGGAAAACCAACAAAGAATCGAGGTCGGCATCGGTAGCCCATCCCCTGATGTAATCAGCGAGGTTCACAAGACCGCCACACTTCGTTCGCAATTCCTTCAAGTTGTTTTGATGCTCGTCGCTGAACACGTATTCTGCATGATTCATTCGCTCACCCCCCACGATGGTCGGTATCGCTCACCGTACCCACCAATGATGCTCCAAATCTTAGTCAAGATACGGTGGTACTCGTCGTCCTTTACGCTGCCCTTGAAGTTGTCATACTGCATACTGTCACAGTACTCGGCAAGGAACTGTGCCACGTCTTCACGCAACACGTCAGCGCGGTATGGGTAATCTGCGAGCCGGTCAATGTACAGTTCAGCATCAGGGAAGTTGTCCATCAGGTGTTCGCGCTTGCGGGCACGAACAAGCAGATGGTCCGGCTTGTGCCGATGTGCCACGATGGACAGGAAGCCATCACTCAAGTTGAGCCACACGGTTATCCTCTCCATCAATCATTTCAACGTCAACGAATCGCCACAACTCGTACCACGATGAATTGCATTCATCGCAACGCACTTCGATGCTACCGCTGACGAACGTATCGGTGTACGTAATGTCGTCGCTATTGCACGATGGACACGTCATAGGCTCGTCGCGTTCTTTCGTCTGCAAGTCAAGAATCATCTTGACCAATTCTTCCTTCTTCTTTCTGTTCAGTTGTCTTTCATTCATTTCAATTCACCCTGTAAATGTAGTAGGTCGTGTAAAAGTCATCATACGCGCCATCACTCACGCTGACTTCATGCTCAATGGAATCGTACGTGGCGAGGAAATGTCCTCGTCCATCTATACTCACGGCTTCCTCAACGAAAGCGTCGAAGTCCTGAATCATGCTCCTGATGGCATCGTACTTACCTGCCTCTTGCAACGCCACAAATACGTCTTCGTCAATGCCTGTGAACTCGCTGAGGAATGACGGTGTGAACATGCCTGCCGATTCGTCAATGTAGTCACGCACCATGTCGTCTGCTTCTTTGTCGGTAAGCACAAGGTAGTCGTCATCAACCATGTTGTCAATTTCATCCCAATCCGGCTCCCCCTCGGTGTAGTCGGTAAGGTGGTAAAGTAATGCAATGAATCGTTCGGGGTCGGATTGTACGTTGTCCATCCGGTAGTACCACAAGTCATCCTTCATTTGCTTGATGTTTGTGTCTGCTCTCATGTTTTTCATCTCCTTGCTTTCGCTCATCCTTTCCTTTGGCCGGTTAAATAGTTCCAATTGAACTTCAGCCGAGCCACGGTTGCAGGGACATGATTCGTCGTTGCATCATGTCCCTTGTGTTGGGGTCGTTCCAATTCACTTGGTTCAACCCCGTGAGTAGTCCGTACTGCCCGCCCATGCGGTTGTACTGTTGTTGTATATCTTCGTCACTCACGTCTGCGTACCACGGGTTGCGCCTTCGCAGCGTTTCCGTTTCGTTGACGTACTGACTCCATTGGTCACCCTTGGGTGCGCCTTGCGCTCGCCACGGACCGGAGCCGCCTACGTCCACGTAGGACACCTGCCCGCTCGGTAGCATCAGCGCGTTGTCGTTTGCCATCCCCGTCACGTCCCAATTACCAATCAGCGCATGAGCGAGCATATCATCTGCCACCTTCTGCCTGTCTGTCTGTGGGTTGACATGCCGCCCTTGTTGGAACTGCGTCAGCATCATCGGCCCTGCATCATCATGGAACAGGGCTGCGTTTGGTACACCGACACCCATCGTTGAGAGGTAACGGTTCATATCAAACTCATTCAAAACGTGACGGGGATGGTTTCCTCGCTTGCCAACGAATCGTCCGGGGTCTAAGTCGAAGCCCCGCGCTCCGGTGGAGCCACCCAAGAATTGCCCTCTCGGTTGCCGTGACTGAATCTCAGCCCACGCAGCCTCAAACGGCGTCATCATTCCTCCGCACGGTACGTGGGGATATCAAGGTGTCCGGTGGATGCCATCTTCCGCTCACGCACGTTCTTCTCTCCAACGTCCTTCGGGTGTCGCGCCTTGTGTTGTGCTGCTTGCTCCTTCAGCGGCACACGCTTCACAGGGACAAGCCGCTGCGCTCGCACCGTCTTGCCGTCTCGCGTCGGGATATCAAAGAACTCCGTCTGCACCGCACCACGTTGCTTGTACCGCGACGTTGGGTTGGAGTAGTCAATCTTGTACACTTCGTCTCGCTTCTTCATTTCTGTCATTCTTCTTCCTCCTGTTTATTTCCGCAGTTGGGCCTCATGCAAAGCCGGAAGCCCGGTAGCGCGAAGTTGTTACAGTTGCGCCTTGCGCAGTTCCGCACGGTGAATCGCATTTCAAAGCCTCCCGTGTGCAATCTCGTCGCGCATGGCAATCGCGTCGTTGAGTTCAAGCCCACACTCACGGCACAGGCGGTCAAGGTCAGGCTCGCCCGGATGCTTACCACAATGTGGGCAGCATTCGCATGGCTCGTCAATCGGTGAATGCAGTTCACACTTACGGCACAAGAAGTACTCACCGAACTCAAGCAGGTTCTCCACCTGCGCCTTCAGGTCAGCGACCTGCTTCTCCAACCGCTTGATGTAGGCGAGCCTCATTTCAGCGATGTGTTCAATCGTCAATGGTTCTGTGTTCATTCCATCCACTCCAAAAACTCATCCAAATCTGTTGCATGAAGCCCTTCGCCTCTATTCCTCATCAAATCAGCAGTTTCTTTTATCTGTCGCTTACAATCCTCAAGTCGCTTACGCAACCGCTTGACTTCTGCAAGCAGGTCAGGTGCGGCGGCGATGAGGTCAGCATCAACGCCAAGAACACGCTGTGCAATCATCCCATCATGACTTTCGATGGTGTGTTCGCCGAGTTCCTCATCGTATTCGTTCGTCCAAGGTCCGGGCGTGTGTCCGTCGAATTGGTCTGTGTTCATTCAATCAACTCCTGCGCACGTAGTAGGTTCTCCACCATGTCATTTCTTGCTCACCGATGTTCCTGAGTGCCCATTCATAGGCTTCATCTCCGTCTGCTCCGTTCAACAAAGCGTGAAGTTCCTGTACCATTCGGCGTGCATCTTTCAGCAGGTCAAGTAGGTCTTGTTTTTCTTCCAACAGACTGTACCACATGTCCAAAGTAATCTCTTGTCCTGCGTCGTCAATCATTCGCTCATCTCCTGAATGCGTTGCGTAAGCCGGTCAATCTTGGCCTGCTTCTTCGCAGCACGTCGCTCGGCACGTCGCTCGGCACGGGTGGGCTTGGCCTCCGGTTCCTCAACATGCGTAGCGAGGCGCACTTTCTGTCGCACTAATGCACGGTCCACTTCCTGTCGTACGAGTCCAATTATTTCCTTGCGCGTGACGTAATTGGTTTCCTCTTCCCACGTTTGACGGAACGACTCAAAGGTTTGCCACATGGTATCTTCCACGTGCTTACGCATCTGACTCATCGAAGCGAAACTGTCGAGTGCATCATGCATCTTCGGCTTGAGTTCAGCAACCACGGCCTTCACCACATCATCAAAGTTCACCTGCTGCGCGGGTGCAACACCATCACCGAACTGCTTCATGTTGTTCAGTCGGTCAGCAACGGCCTTCGGCGTACGTC
>Ga0222719_10001118_pt1 | contig 26521 bp, 28 predicted proteins | sample C33_34DmetaG_FD_165039 | JGI IMG/M metagenome (GOLD analysis project Ga0222719, IMG submission 165039) | Estuarine water microbial communities from San Francisco Bay, California, United States - C33_34D | ecosystem: Environmental > Aquatic > Marine > Unclassified | place: USA: California...
ATGTATTAAAGATGATAAACCCGAAGATGATAAACCCGAAGATGATAAACCCGAAGATGATAAACCCGAAGATGATAAACCCGAGGATGATAAACCCGAGGATGATAAACCCGAGGATAAACCCGAGGATGATAAACCCGAGGATGATAAACCCGAGGATAAACCCGAAGATGATAAATGTACGGAAGCTAAGAAAAAAGAATGTAAGGATAAAGGCAAGATATGCAACCCCGAATCTGGTAGATGTATCAAAAAACCAGTTGTTAAACCAATTGGTAAAAAGGTAGATCCAACGGTAGATCCAAAGGTAGATCCAACGGTAGATCCAAAGGTAGATCCAAAGGTAGATCCAAAGGTAGATCCGGTTGTTAAACCAGCCATTAAATCAGATAAATGTTCGGAAGCTAAAAAGAAGGAATGTGAAATAAAAGGAAAAAAATGTAATCCCGATTCTGGTAGATGTATCAAGAAATAATATAAGAATATTAATAGATATGAAAGATATATTCTATATTAATTGGTATAGTTTTTTTATTGCATTTATATTTGGAATTATATATGTATATTTTATTACACAAAATGATAAATATGTAATGTTTGAAAATATAAATAATAATATATATATTGGTGAAAATAATGAATGTTACAAATATGATGTTATAAATATAAAATGTTTGGATGATAATAACTATCCTATACCATTAATATAAAAATAAAGACATACATTAGGATAATCAATGCGAACATCTAAATTAAATTATATAATTGACAGAATGTTCTATGATAAAGCGGGGCAATTAATAATTAGTGCTATATTTGGATTATCTATTGCATTTTTATTTTATATGCCAATTAAATTGATAGATGCTGATTTTAAATATAATAATAAATGCTATAAACTCAATAAATATAAGGTAAAATGTAAAGAGGAAGTAATAAATACCTAGTTATAAATTGCGTTATAAAGTTAATTATCTAAATATAGTATATCATTAGAGTTTACAATTAAGTATAAACATGTCTACGCCTACATCTACGTTAAATGGAAATACAAATACGACAGATAATAATGATATTAATGACCCGTTGGTTCAAGATGTATTAAATGAGTTCCGCGACGAATATACCTCTAAAAATAAAAATACAAGTAGTAGTATGATACCCGATTACGAAGACGAAATTGTTGAATTCCCACCAGAGGATAATTATCCCCCGCGTCCACCTTCTCAATATAGAAAACCCGAATATAACGTATCTGAAAAATATCCACCTTCGCAAAATTATAACAATTCAAATATAGCAAATATAGATATGGAATTGGTAAAAAAGAATTTAACGATTGTTATACTTGTATTATTAATACATAATACTAGTATAGTTTCAGCAATTTATGAAAAAATGCCAGAATATTTACATGAAAATCTCAACACTTATGATATTCTAATAAAAGCAGCATCACTATTTATAATATTATATGTACTATCGTTTTTTAATTATATTTAATATTTATAAGAATAATTTATTACCTGATCGTTATTTTTTTTCAAAGATGAATAGCTAAAATATTTATATACAAAAAATACACCAATAAAAAATGCTAAAAATATTGTAAATATTGTTGTTCCAAACAATATCATATATGATGTTATATCATAATTTTTTTTATTTATAACAACTAATGATATTATTATTACTGTATAAAGTATTATTATTAAAGAATATACTGTTAAGAATAAATACAAATTATCTCCAATATTATAACTCCATAATAAAGAGATTACCACTATGACGCTTAAAATAGAATATCCGAATATAGAAAAGGTTTCTTTTACGACTTCATCATTTTCATTTTGTGATACAAAATTTTCATATACCATTGTAATTATCTAATAATTCAAGAGATTATTTTAATTATTTATTAATTCGAATTGTAAAGTTCCATAATAACTATTATAATAATCATAACCCTCTAAATGATGTTGATTATCATTTAATCCTTGTGATTTATATAATGGTCTTGCATTTTTATATTCAGACGATAGTTCGCCAATTTCATCATTATATATTTCATCGTTTATAACATTATTTTGTGCCGATATTAAATGTTCTTCGGTAATATATGGATTTAATCCGTCGGTTTCTATATTATTGATTTCGCGAACAATAATATTTTTTTTATCAGGGTTTTCTAATTTACATTTATCATCTTTATTGCATTTTTTAGTCTTATTTTCTTCTTCTCTATCTTTTTCTTCTTTTTCTTTAATTTCTTTTATTTTAATCATATTCCTCTCTCTTATTTCCGCATTATATATTCTGAAATATACAATTAATAAAGTAAAAGTTACTACGAAACCAGTAATATTATCAAATAACATCAATATACCGACACATAATACAGCTAAATAAAATTGCATAATATAATCCTTATACATTTTCTTGAATGGTATATCATGTATCAGCATAACTGCAAATAATAATACAACAGCTAATATTCTAAATGAGTTGATTATCATTTATATTTTAACTGTATTCTATTATAATTCATATAAAAAAATGATACGATTATATTTATGTAATAGCTTATATAATGTTAACTATAAACGGATATAGTCTTCTTAAATCTTCTTTGAAAAGTGAAGAATTAGTTAAAATTAAAGAGAATCTTACTATGAAACCTAGAATTAATTTTGATATGGGGATTAATAATGATAAACCAGATACTACTTTCGTATTGTATAAGGAAACGGAAAAAAGGATTTATATTCCGAGATACTATGGTCTATGTAATTACGGGCTTCCAAAGATTACTAAATTACAATGTGGTGCTGATATAAATGTCGAGTTCAATGGTAAATTAAGAGATTTTCAACACGAACCCGTAAATAAATTTTTAGAAGCAGCAAGAAATCCTCTTAAAATGGGTGGTATTATTTCAGTTCCATGTGGTTTCGGTAAAACTATAATGAGTCTATATATAGCTTGTCAATTGAAAAAAAGAACTATGTTTATAAGTCACAAAGACTTCCTTAATCAACAATTTATTGATACAGTCAAAACATTCTCTCCTAATTCCAGCATTGGTATTATAAAACAGAATAAGGTTGATGTTGAAAATAAGGATTTTATTATCGCATCTTTACAATCATTATCGATGAGAGATTATGATATCAATATTTTCAATGATATAGGTTTTATAATTATTGATGAAGTACATCATACGGGAGCACAAGTATTTTGTCGAGCTTTTAAAAAACTAAATATGCCTATTATTTTGGGTCTATCTGCTACATTAAATCGCAAAGATGGTATGCGAAAGGTTTTTGAATATTATATTGGTAATTCTGTTTACACGATGAAAAACAAAGAATTTACAGAAGTAGAAGTGCAAATTCATAAGTATTATGAGCCCAATATTGAATATTCGGCTGTAAAACAAATGTGGAATGGAAAGGAGAATACTGCTGCCATGATTAATAACATTTGCAAATTCAAACCAAGGACAGAATATATTATCAATATTTTAGAAAGTCTAATAAAAAAAGACCCTAATAGACGAATATTAATTTTAAGCGAGCGTAGAAATTTATTGAATGATATTGAAACATATATTATTGATAAAAATATTTTGAATAAAGATTACGGATATTATGTTGGTGGTATGAAACAAACTGATCTAAATATATCCGCCGAAAAACAAATTATTTTAGCTACATATCAATTAGCTTCTGAGGGATTCAATGTCCCTACATTAAATACAGTAATATTTGCTTCCCCTATATCTGATATACAACAATCTATCGGTCGTATTCTTAGAGAACGTCCAGAAGACAGAAAATATATTCCATTATGTATCGATATTTTAGACGAGTTCTCTGTATTTAAACGCAAAGGTTATGCTCGCACTAAATTTTACAATACTAATAAGTATAATATTTCTTATTACCAAGATAACGAATTAATACAATTTCATAATTATAGCGAGGAAGAAACAAAAGGAAAGGTTAAATTTATCGAAGATGACGATTAAAATATTATTTTAATATAGTAATATGAAAGATAACGAAATCTATTATATAGAAATCATATGTATTATATTTTTAATAATATTTGTATTTCTATTATTTTTTAATATGTCAAAAAATGATCTACCAAAAGAAGAACCAGTAAAATATAAGGAGACACCACCAGAACCGTCTAAAAAACAAGATATGGGAGATATTAAAGTAAGATGTCCGCCTAAATTAATTAATTTATATGATCAAGATATTCCTGTGATGCCAAATACAAATGATATCGATGTTATAAACAAAAACACATTTAATATGTATAGTTCTAATAAAGAAATTGATAATACCAATTTTAATAAAGAAATAATAACTCAGGATACAATTAAAACAGCAGAGCAACGCGTATTTACACCTGAATTAGAAAAAATATATACAGCAGATTTAGCAGAGAATACTAATCCAAATCTTGATTATAACCAAATTTATAATTATTCTTTAAAACCCAACAAAGGTGATTTACCAATAGCTAACGTACCATTATGTGCCCTAAAAGATAACCACAAGTCTTTCAAATTGTCTGACAGAATGGTTATGGCATAAAAAAGAGTACATAATTTTATTTTTCTAATGATTTTATAAACTTTTTATAATTTATACTTTTTTATTAATTATGTACTCTTTTTATTATTACATGTTAATATTTAAATATTATATTTTATCTATACTACTAGCATTTGTAAACGCATTTGCATATGCCAATAGTATATCTATTGTTTAAAAACCTTTTAATAGCTTAAATAATGCTAATCACTTAATTACTAAATATAAAATTGATGAAATTAAGAATGATAGATTAAAAATAAATAATTTAGTAAATCATGTTATAACAACATGTTATCTTAATTTTCTATTTGCGTATTAATAGTACTATTTAGATTATTTAATGGCGTATTTCATTGAATTCGTCAACTTTGATAATTTTTTTTCTTAACTGATTTGCCCTCATTATTTTAATATTATCATCATCTGTTTTAAGCTGTTTTAATAACTTATCGCTATCATAACATAAACCTATTCCTTTATCAATTTGATTTATTCTATCATCATCATTGTTGGATATAAATACATTATCCGTTAATAATTTACGTAATTCAGTTGGTTTTGTAATTATATTAGAAACATCTGTGACAACTTTATCTTTATTTGGTTTATAATTAATTCCAAGAGGATATGTTACCATTTTAATTAGCGTTCCCATTATAGGCAATGGAATATTATTAGCAATACCATATATATTTTTTTGAATACTATTAGAATAGTCATTTAAACAATAATCTAATAATTTATCAATATCTTTAACATCATTGTGTTTTTTATAATACCATAAACAAGCTTTGGACATATATATATCAGATAATATATCAGCATATCTTCCAGAAATGTATTCAGCGGTTTTTATTTTTCCACCCATCAATAATGCTATATTTGCCGAGAAGGCAAAGTTGGCTACATGACGTTTTAATTGTAATTCGTGAAAATCGGCTAAATTTGTATTATTATAAAATTTAAGGTAAATACCATAATAAAGTGAATATCCGAGGTTATTAAAAGTATGTCTAACGATATTTATAAAGTTATCATGGAATTTATCTTTATCATTTGTTTCAATACTTGTAATTGTATCTAATAGATAAGGATGGGACCTATTTAATCCCTGTCCGAATATTATTAAAGAACGCGTAAGAGTATTAGAACCTTCAACAGTAATAGCGACGGGTGTAGCTGAATAATTAGATGATAAAAAGTTCATGGACCCCTTACATATACCAGCTCCACCTAATATATCCATCCCATTATTAACAGATATTCTACCATATTCAGTACATTTGTATTTCATAATAGCCGATAATACTGGGGGCTTTTCTCCATTATCCACAATTGCATTAAATAGATTCTGTGCTGCTATCAATTTATAATTATTGCCAGCAATAACAGCAAGCTTTTCTTTGACACCTTCCATTTCTGCAATTGGAATATTGAACTGTTTTCTAACGCGCGCGTATCCACCAACACCTAATGTGCAAAGTTTAGCTGTTGCGACCGACATAGCAGGTAAAGATATCCCCCTGCCTTCACCAAGCGATTCCATTAACATATTCCATCCAATACCACAATTCTTCTCTCCTCCAATCACACACGACATGGGTATAAATATATTATTACCTCTTATTGTACCATTCATGAAACCAATATTCAATGGATTATGCCGATTTCCTATTTCAATGTCTGGGAATTTGTTTTTCTCCAATAATGCAACGGTAATACCTTCTTTGCCATCTATAAGTAAATTATTAGGATCAACAACTTTAAATGCAAGTCCTATTAAACTAGCAATCGGTGCTAATGTAATATATCTCTTAGAAAATGTTACCATTATTCCAAGTTCACCATCTTTATTTACAACATATCCCTCGTCATACATTGAAGCAGCATCCGAACCAGATGTCTCTGTCGTAAGTCCAAAACAAGGTATATGTCTTCCGTCGGCCAATTTTGATAAATAATAATCTTTTTGTTCAACCGTACCATAATGATTCAATAATTCACCGGGTCCAAGTGAATTAGGTACCATGACACTAACCGCACTCGCAATATTTCTACTAGCTATTTTTTCAACAATTAGTGAATGTGCATGGGCACTAAATTCAAGACCATTATATTTTTGAGGTATTACTAATCCCATAAACTTTTTTTGCTTTATATAATCCCATGTATCATTAGATAGATTCTGATTTCTTTCTACTTCTTCGTTATCTATCAATTCACATAATGTATTAGTTTCATTATTTAAAAACTCAATCTCCTCATTTTTAAGTTTAATATTGTATTTATCAACAATTTCATTTATATTTATTTTGCCTTTAAAGATATCTCCTTCAATTGACACTGAACCCGAGTTTAAAGCGGCCTTTTCGGTAGCAGATATTTTCGGCATAATTCTTTTAACAATACCAAAAGCATATCCCGATATTATTCTACTCATACTTAAAATTAAGTAATAATTATATTTTTATATAAATTATCATCACTGTTTTTTATCATAAATATATTATTTTTATTTAAAACAAACTTCCTCTCTTTATTGGTAATTATAAATCTATTGATAAATTCAATAAAATCACTTAATGTTTTACTACTAATATTGATATTCAATCTAGTAAAAAACATCTTTGATATACTTTTATATCTGAAAGTATATAAATCATCAATACTAAATGTACCGAATAGTTCTTCATTAATATTTTTTAATAATTTATTAATTATAATATCATTAATTATATTATTAGACTCTTCTATATGTTCCTTTAATGTAAAAAAGGATTCAATGGCACTCTCGTCTCCATGTGTTATATCTACATTATTCTTCAAATTACATAATAATGGTCTTAAATTATCTCTAATTTTACCTCTAATTGACCATTTAGGAGTACTGTCACATAAATAAGGAATATTATTTAAATTAGCAAAATGTATTATGTCTTTTTTTGGGATATTTAACATCGGGCGCCAAAATTTAATGTTATCTATTATTTTGATAGTCTCCATACCAGAAAGATTACCATAACTATTTTTATTTGTAATATTTGTTATAATATTTTCAAAACAATCGTCTTTATTGTGCCCTAATAATATATATGTATTAGTATCGTTGAGTAATTCGTACATATGAAATCTTATTTTTTTTGTAATATCTTCATATAGATCGCGTAAACCATTACTTAAACAATCATCTCTTGTAATTTCTGTAATAGTCCTATATACAAGACGTACACCAAGATAATTGCAGTAATAATTTACAAAGTCCAATTCATCTTGTGATTCTTTGCGATTATTGTAATTTATATGAACTGCAATAACATTTTTACTTATTTTACTAAGAATATATAGAGCTACTATACTGTCAACACCACCCGATAAAGATACTATGATTTTAGGGTCAGGATATATAGGATTTAATTTTGAATACTCTGTATATATATTATTATAAACATCAATGTCTTTGCATTTTAAATGGATATTAGATTTATCAAAAATATTCACATTTAAAGAATCAAATGATTTTATATGTAAAGTATTATCTAAATATTGTGTATTAATATGTTTGTAAATATTATTTAAAGTAGCTGATAAATATCTTTTACATTTTATTCTATCTATGATATTAGAAGTATCATATATTCTCAAAAATATTTTGATAATTTCATGTACTTTGTTTATATCTTTAACATGTCTATATGGTAAATAAACAAAACATAATTCGTCTATCCTTAAATCTTTATAAATACTTAGTACATAATTTGTAAATTTTATAGCTTCACGAGAATATTTATCTACATCAATATCATATCCTAACCTTTTATAATGTCTTGGTATTTGGTCCAATAGCAATATACATGATATTAATGTTTCTTTGCTATAAATCTCTTTAAATTCATATTTTTGTTTAGTATCCTGAATATATTTTAAATATTTATCACATAAATATTCGTCTATTATTTTATTATTAGCAAACCAATATTGTGGATTACTTAACCATTCATGATAAAGCTTATTCATATTAACATATATAATAATTGTATTAGCGTTATATTGTTTTTTATTTAAAAAAATGATAGATATTATATTACAATAATCGTCTATTTAATTTAATGCAGGGTATTATCAGTTTCTCAAACCGAATTGCTTTCAATATTAAAAGTAACGACCATAAAGATATTATATTATCAGATTTATATAATAAATATAATGTAAAGATTTTGCAAAGACATCATCATAATTTAGACAGTAATAATGTAAATTATATATTATCAAATCATATGCTAAATTTAAGATCAAATGGAAATAGGTACTATCTTTATTTTACACTATATAATGACATCGAAATTATGTATTATATAGATAAAAAAATACATCCGGGTTATCAACGCCCTCGTATTATATTTGGACGTGGATTATTTGATAAAATGCTATTTAAAAATACTTTGCTTGACGGGGAAATGGTTAAGTGCAAAGATGATACATGGACATTTCTAATAAATGATATTATATGTTACGAAGGTATTCATTTAAAAAATAAAACATTACCTCAACGACTAAATATTCTTTATAATATGTTAGAAACTCAATATACACCTGATAAAACAATTGATGTATGTAACTATAAAGTTAAGACCTATTACAATTTATATAAGGAATCTATCGAAGAAATCCAGAATCTAACAAAAGATCTTAATTATACATGTCGTGGTATATATATATGGCCTTATGATTTAAAATATAAACCCAAGTTATATAATTTTGATGATACAAATATTATTGAAGTTGTAAGAAAAACAAAGGATATTACAGAATTTAAAACTATTGAAAATAATACCAATAAAGACATAATTGTTGTTAAACCAAAATGTGATATTAATCTTGGTGAAAATGACAAAATATTATATTTGACCAAAACTAATGAACCAGATATCTATAATGTTTATGAAAAAGAAGATATCAAGAATATGCTTGGTATTGCTCTTGTACAGACAATGAAAGATAGTAAGCTATTGCGAACAGCCTTCAAGGATAAAAACGCTATGACTGTTATTGGATTTGTTTGTATTTATAATGAAAAGTTTAAAAAATGGCATCCGACCGCTATTTCATAATAGCTGGTAGAGCAGGGTGTGATAAATAATCTTTTAATTCAAAATCCTCATATTTTAGAGATTCAATCCAAATTATTTTTTCATCAATACTACTGTCAATAGGAGGAGGAAACTTCTTGATTATTAGTTTGGGTAGTTCATATGGTTCTTGTAAAACCTGTTTATCTATTTGTTGTACATGTTCTTGATAAATATGGGCATCACAAATAGATAAACAGATTTCGGAAATATCAATATGTAGTACAGTTGCAAGTATTTGTGTTAATAAAGCAGTACTGGCAATATTAAATGGTAATCCTAAGAATAAATCAGAGCTACGCAATGTCATATGACACGAAAGCCCCTTGTCTGTTTTATTAAATATATATAGAATATGGCAAGGTGGCAATGCCATTTTATTAAGATCAACTGGATTCCATCCCGATAATACTGCGCGGCGACTATTATTTGGTTTTAGTAATTCCTCTAATACATATCTAATTTGGTCTTTGCCTTGTTTTGTAGGATTGCTGTAATCTTCTCCAAATTTACGCCATTGCCAACCATAAACAGGCCCCAATTCACCTTCTTTATATTCGGTCAACCCTACACTATCTAGATATTCACGAGTAGAATTACCCGTCCATATATTAACCTTTTTCTCTTTGAGTTCATTGGCATCCGTAGAACCTCTCAAAAACCATAAGAGTTCCTCCACGATACCTCTTAAAAACATCTTTTTAGTTGTTAATAATGGAAAATTATTAATATTGTTAAATTTCATCATACAACCAAACTTAGAATATACAACTCCATTTCGTGTATATTTAATTTCACCTTCTTTAAGAGTTTCTTTCAAAAGCTTTAAATAACCTGCTTCATTCTCAAAATACATTTATTATTTTATATTAATAACTTTTTATATGTTTATTATGTTATTTCATATACTTTAACATATCTATATTTTCATATAGTCTCCTCAACAAATATGGATAAATATCAAAAACATTTCCATATGGAACATATTTAAATACTGTTTTATTTTTATTTAATAAAAAATCTGTTGAACTATCTCCCATGCCTAATAATTGCGCATATGATACATTATATCCAGGATTAAATGATAAAGCATAGTCAATAGAATTCTTGTTATGAGTAGCTATGCAAATTTTATTATTAGTATTGCTTGTAATTAAATATTCAATTGCTTTATTATAATTAACATCAGTATCTTTTTTATGTTTAAATAATTCTATATCTTTTGGATTATAATAAGCTCCTCTTACCAATTTAAATCCTATTTTATCATATGTATCTAAATCATGTTTAATATAGTATAAACTGTTTTTTTTATACATCTGATATGTTTTGAATAAATGCAAATTATCTATATCTTGATATTTCTCAATAAATTTATTGAATATTTTATTTTCCTTATCATATAAATGAGTGTATTCAGCATCAAAGTATATATATTTATTTTTATGTTGAGTATTTATAACCTTTTTAATAAATTTATCAATATTTTCTTCTGGATTATGTACTGAAAAAGATGAAAGTTTTATAGCATATCCAATATCATTATTTTTGTGCTTATTATTAATTTCATTTATTAGAGAACTAGATTCTTTATTATAACTAATAACATCAGCAGGTAATTTTGCTCCTTCCTTAGCATAATCAATAATAGGTATTATAGATTTGTCATACATTTTATGAATAAATTTAGAAACGGTAATATAATTAGTACCACCAATAAATCTAAATAACATAAACTATATTTTAATAAAACATTTTATATAATAGAAGATATGTTATATATATATTATTTTATTGTAAATTTAATTTGGGGCATTGCACCATTATTTGATAAATATATATTACAATATATTGATATTCTCACACTTATGCTATTTGTTTCCCTTATACATTTCTTGATATTACTAGGTATTGTTTTGAATAGTAGCAATGGTGGTTTTATTCAAGATTGTACAACAATTATGAATAATAAATATATAATTTTAGTTATTATATTTGCGACATCAATGCTACTAATGGCTAATTATGGATATTTATACGCGGTTAGTAATGATAAAAAGGTAGCAATTGCTACGTTATTAACATCTCTTTATCCGATAGTTACTTTGATATTGGGATATTTAGTATTAAGTGAATCATTAACACTATTAGAAGCGATGGGATTTGTACTAATATTTTCTGGTATATCATTGGTGAATTATTCAAGAGGTCTTAAAATCGAAGAAATGAGTACATAATTTTATTTTTCTAATGATTTTATAAACTTTTTATAATTTTAACTTTTTACATAATTATGTACTCTTTTTTTAGAAGCTATGAAACATGTTATTATTGGAGCTGGAATAACAGGATTATATCTAGCTTATAAATTAATTACTATTAAAAATGTTAACCCAGAAGATATAGTAATATATGAAAAGAATAATCGTATAGGAGGTCGTATTTATACGTATAGCAATAAGGGATTCAACTATTCTGTTGGAGCAGGAAGGTTAGGAAAAAAGCACAAATATGTTATGAAACTAATAAAAGATTTTAAATTAGAAGACCAAATAATTGATATTAATAAGGATAAGAGATACTATCTTAATGGCCAACTGATGAAAGAAAAAGAGCTATTGGCTTATTATAAATCAAGTTATAATAGCTTAGATAAATTATGGGATTATGCAATAAATAAAAAAATAAAAGTCAATAAACATGATTATAATTTACATAACTATTTTTCATTATTCTTGCCAACAAATGAAGTAGAAGTGCTCAACAAATCATTGGGATATGTTGGTGAAATATATGATATGAATGCTCATAATGCTATTTTAACTTTACGTAAAGATTTTGATGTTAAAAACAACGAATTCTTTGTATTAAAAGAAGGAATCCAAAAGTTATGCGATGTTCTATATGAATATCTTAAATCACATGGCGTTAAAATAGTGTTTAATGCATCTCTTATAGATATTGATGAAACAAGTAAATCATATACTATAAATAATAAAAAATATAAATATAGTAAGTTATATTTAACTATAACACGAAGCGATTATTTAAATATATCTTATTTTAAAAAATATGAAAATGTAATTAATAGTGTTAGTGATGGTAAACTTTTAAGAATATATGCGCAATTTAAAGATGTCTGGTTCAAGGATATACCCAAAACATTGACCGATAATAAATTGCAATTTATAATACCGATTGATTACAATTCGGGATTAATACAAATAAGTTATAGTGATAGTTATAATGCTGATTTCTGGAATACATTTAAGGATGAAAAATCTGTTAAAAAGCATATAAAGAAGTTATTAGACGAAATGTTTCCTGATAAAAAAATAAAAGAACCGGATTGGATAACAATGCATTATTGGAGTTCAGGAGACCATATGTGGAAAGTGGGGATTAATTCCAAAAAAATACAAAAAACGATTGATAGTTTGTTTATAAAAAAAGACATTTATATTTTGGGAGAAACATATTGTGATAGGCAAGCATGGATAGAGGGTGCGATAGAAACAGTTCATAAGAAGATTCTAATCTAAATTGAATTGTTGATAAAACAAGAACAATTTAAAGGATTTTCACAAAACCCAATACAAAATTTATTACTCATAATACGTTGTTGTTTTAACTTTTTATTTTCCTTTTCCTTTTTTTCTTTTAGCAATCTAATCATAACAATAGCACGATTTCTCATAATAATGCTAGATAAATCATGAGTCATGTTAATAGTATTCTTAATAGTTTGCGGAGAAGTCATCATATTCTACTTAATATAATTATATAAATAAATACTTATATAACATATCAATTTTATTTAGAAAGGCACTGTCATTGTCTGGCGACGCAGAGTATTAACACTTGCCCCTTTAAGATGCTGCGAGCAATTAATATCGCTATTAGCAGCTTTCTTATTAATCCTCAATCTCACTGGCAATACATAGCGTTCAGTATTTTCCGCATATTCAAAATCGCTCTTTTTAGATGCACTATTTGCTTCATTGCCATATCCAAATCTGGCAGCATCACTTTCCATCTGGTCACCACCACGGGTAGCACCACGGGTAGCACCACGGGTAATACCACGGGTAATACCACGGGTAGCACCACGTGTAGCACCACGGGTAACTTCAACATGTTTAGGTTTTTTGAATACCATGAATGTAAGATAGATAAGCCCGGTATTTTCACTCGTTTTTTCCATACCAAGTTTTAGCTCTTCCTCGGTAGGCTCATAACCAATATCCATAGCACGTTTTGCCATCCATTGATATTTAGCATTGGGATTTTGGTCAAATTTGTAGCTATCGCCGTTATTAGCAGGAATAGTCCAAAGAGTTCCATCCCTGTCAATATTATATGGAATGGTAGACATAGCAGTAGTATATTCCGGCATACTATTATCAACGGCAAAGCCAACTGCGTAATCATAATTGTAATCATCCCTGCCAGAGATAGAGATATTGCCCAACTTAATAACAAGGGGGCCTTCATTTGTTACAACACGATATCCTTTTGAGTAATCATCACCTTCTCCTGATTCATATACCTCGATATTGTAGTTGTCTTTGAAATTCTTTCTTTCAGTTTCATTTTTGTAAACTTCCGAATCCTTTCCTTCACCAAAGTTGATGTTAAGGCGGACACTGTAATCGCCGGTGGTGTATTCGACGGGAATCTGAGTAGCGTTGGTAGAGAACATTGTTTGTTGATGTATTATTAACAATGCACCGCGGATCAATTTTTATTATTTTATACATTTTCTATCTACACAATAATAACTTATATATATAAATATTATATTTTATTAAACTAATAATGAAATTGAAAATAGCAATACTGTTTTTATTAATAATGTCAACATATAGTTTTAGATCAACTAATAATATACTTTTATTGAAAATGAGTAAAAATACCAAACCCATTCATATTAAAAATAAATAGTTATATTAAAATAACGAGGCCGGAAGGATTGCCTTATGAATTTGCATTACCTTTATTTGGAAGTTATTTGACAACAAAAGCATAGAAAAGCTATTAATTGCCTTTGATATTAATTAATATTATGCAATTAAAGCAAATAAAATTTTGAAAAAACTATCATTAAAGATATATAAAATAATTATGTTAATATCAGGTATTTATATGTGTCGTATATAAAGTAAAATAGTATTTATATTATATGTGTAATATAATTGGGCATAGAGGTGCTATTACATATGCGCCTGAAAATACGATTTCATCAATATATGCTTTAACCAAAATAAAATGCAAATGGATAGAGGCCGATGTAATACTAACAAAAGATGAATATCCTATAATATTTCATGATGAAAATTTAGATAGATTAACGAATTTTAAAGGCTCGGTTAATGAATATAATTATAACGATATTAAAGATACGAATATTAAGAACAGTAATTGTAAAATACCATCATTAAAAGAATTTATAGAAAAATGTAGCGAATTATCAATAAATATAATGCTAGAATTAAAGATATATCATAATGAGGAAAAGCAATTGGTAAATAAAGTTATTGATATTATTAGGAATTATAATAGTATATACATAAATATTTGTTCATATTCTATAAAAGTATTACAATATCTTAATATCATTTATCCAAATAAAGATATTACTTATATTGTTGATAAAATACCTGATAATTGGTATGATATTATCAAAGAAAATAAATGTTATGGAATTTCAATAAATTATGATTATAATAGTTTGAATGATATTAAATTGTGTAGCGATAAGATACCAACATATTGTTTTACAATAAATAAATGCCAAGATTTTAATAACATTGTAAATTCCGGAATTAAAGGTATAATAACAGATATACCAGAATTATTTATCAAAGATATCACTTAAATAAAAGAAAAAACACATGAATATAGAATTTTAATACTATATAAATGTTAAAATGCTTAATTATAATAAAATATGGAAGACGATTATAAATACAAAATAATTATAAAAAAAGAGGACAATGATGTTGCAAATACTATTTTTTGCAAGGTTAAAGATATAGTAACGCCAAATAAAAGATGGTTAGTTAATAATCTTAAAATGTTTACTTACAATCATTTGAGATTACCTCTCTATAATAAAAAAGATATAGAATTAATAATATATGAATATGGTATACAAAATGTATTACAATATTTTATTTTAAATAAAAAAAAATATAATGAAATAATGGAATTAATAGAAAGCGAAGAAGACAAATTAATATATGGTATTGCGGCAGAAATAATATTTGAATACTTTGAGTTCAGAATTATTACAAATTAAATAATTATTGTTTCCATTTTTTACCACAAATTAAGCAATTCATAAATAGAGTAGATGCCTCGTCACCTGAACGAGTTTGCAATTCATAATAACTAACTTTCTTGCCTTTACATCTAGTACATGTAATCATATCAGACATAGCAACAAGTTTAATTTCATAGGCGGCCTTAAATCTACGTTGATTTTTCTCAATAATATCCTTCCATCTTTCTGGGAAGATATTATGACATTGCATATATGGTAACATATGTGGAATAAATTCTTTATTTTTAATCATACGTTTATGTAAATTTTTATTACCAATGTAGCTATCTTTTTTAATATTAGAATAAATACTTCTAGCAATATTTATATAAGTTTCAATTAAAATTTGACTTTTCCAGGATAATTGTATGCCATAATTATTTGCGTAATCAATAGTCGCGTTAAAAACTCCTATTTCCAAATCCCTAGCAAGTAATTCAGGTATTTTCGCTTTTTTAATTAATAATTCAGTAAAATCATTTCGGACTTTATGTTTATTAGTTTCGTTATAATCTTCTTTGCTATCATTATAAATGTTACTTATTTCAGTATATTTTTTAATTTCTTCTTCTAAATCATATAGTTTATAGTTTTCGGAAGTCATAATATAACCTTGTAATTAATAAAATACCTATCATTTTTTTATATATTAAATTAAAAAATGATATAATGATTATCAATATCATTAACAATAATGAGTAATATAAAATTAACTGAATTGGTTGAAGATGATATAAATATTGTGGAATTTTATTTTATTAAAAATATACTTAGTGATAATGTAATGGATGTAACCATGTCAGGTGATATGGAATATAAAATAAATAAAATTTATAAAAAGACAAAGGAAGAAAAATACAAAATATATTATATGCAGGATAAAATGTATACATATGAATTATCAAATGATAATCAATATGTTACATCAAAAACAAAGAAAAAGGATAAATACTATAAAACAAAAAAGAATAATATATATATTCTCAGTTCTAAAATAGATAAATATCCGCAATATATATTTCCATGTACAAATGAAATTGATAACATTTCTGAAATTACAATAAAAGAATATAAGATATCAAATAGAGTTTCATTGATTGTTAAAAGTGAAGCAAATGATAACTTTACTGTATTAATTGAATATAAACATTCTCCAAATGTTGAATTGGATAAAATTATGGAAATAGTAAATAAAATAATTAAAAATATTGAAGTAATCTTAAATAATGAGGATATATAAAAATATAAATTTTACCAAATATTAAATCATTAAAATAATAAAATCCTGTATGAAAATAGTTTATTCTATTTTTCCATTCTATATATAATTTTTACAATCAGCATTTAAAATATCCCAGGTATTTTCATAAAGAATGAAAAATACCTTATTGTTCCATAAGATTTAAAAATTGATAGTTCACTATATAATTAAATATAGTTAATATAATAAATGACTACCATGATTGATTACAGCGATTTTATTGATTTTGCAACTAAAATGAATAATACGAGTGATATCGGTGAAGAAAATTTAGATGCTATTAAGACGCTTCATGAATGTTATTCGGTGTATATGGTAATTAAAAAGTATTCCAGCGAATATATCAAAGATATGAGAATGAATTCAATAATTAACAATTATGAAAATTATAAGTGTCAAAACTATGATAAGGCGGATATTATTAAATGTTATAAAACTAATATTGTTGATAAGTTTGATAAAAAACTAGACCCGCCCAAGTGCTTATTTAATGCGGCAGCAAGAGAAAAAAAACATATGGAAGAACAAGAACAATTTGAAATTTACACCGATGATATCAAACATCATTATGATACAATTAATATGAAATATAAATACTATAATGAATTATCATATAAAACTAATAAAGATGAAAGTGATGATGATGAACAATATTTTGATGAATATAATGAAGAATATGAATATTATATGTCATCGGATAGCGATGATAGCTATGAATATTATTATAGTGATAATGACACCGATTATATGTCAGATGAGTAAATAAGTATTATACGGATTTAACCTGAACTGTATATCTATATGTTATTTCTTTACCCATAATAGTAATAACTTTGGGTTTTGCTAATTTAACGCGCTTAGCAGTATATTTGTGTATTTTTTTGTTTTCGCCTTTTGTAGTTTCTCTAAGTTCAAAAGTAATTTGCGTTTTAGATTTAGCGGCTTTTTTGAATAATTGTGACGCGGCCTTTTTAGCAGCTGCATTTGGAGTTTTAGAAGTATATCTTCCTCCTGATTTTTGTATATTAGACGATTCTACTTTAAAAGTTCTTTTTTCTCCCATTATTTATCTATTATATTACTATAAAATTTTTTTACATATGGATTTAATTTAAATGAGCTTTTATCTACATTTATTATTTTTATTGATTTTAAACTTTTTGCTCGGGATAAAGCTGTATATGTTTGTCCATACGCAAATATATTAGCTCCTAAATCTAACTCTACCGCGTCAATCGTCATTCCTTGTGATTTATGTATAGATAATGCATAACTTGTACGTATAGGCATATGTAATATATATATTGATTTCTTTTTATTTATAATATCCTTATAGTAATTAATCGTGTGCGTATTATTATTTACGTCTTGTATTATGACATATTCGCTACCTAAATATTTAATGACCCCCCGTGTACCATTTACTAATCCTTTACTAATATCAATATTACGCGTAATAATAACTTGTGCTTTTTCTGTTAATTCTACATTATAATTTAAAGCTACTTTCTCATATCCATAACTACATGTCGTTTTATACATAACTGATGAATTACCATTATCTTTTAATCTTTGTATTTCTATATTATTAATTTTGTCTACATCTTCATTGATCGGATATAATTTTGTAGGAATAATGTTTTCAGCAAACTGCGTTGTCTTTAACTGTTCTAATACTGTTATAATATTATCAGTACACTTACCTTTTCTAACAATGCTAAGAATTTTTTGAAATAATACATCACCACTTTGTCTGACTAATTTATCTAATAATATAATATCCATATCTAATTTATCCCATAATTTAGATAAGAAACAATAAAGGCCTTTTACGGGAGCTAACTGGCAAAAATCCCCCACAAATATCATTTGAATACCACCGAAAGGTACATCAGCTAATTTTTTATCAATATTTGATTTAATATCTGAAAGAACATTAGATATCTTATCAAATAAAGCATCATCTAACATTGAGATTTCATCAATAATTAAAACATCTAATTTCAATATTCTATTATATATTGTTCTGTTAGATATAATGTTTTTAATAATATCTGATATTTTACCACTTCCCAATCCAATACCGAGAAAAGAATTGATTGTTTGACCTCCTATTAAAACAGCAGCAGATCCAGTAGTAGCAGTTAGACCATAATTTTTGTCTTTTAATAATTCAATAATATATTTTATAGTGAAAGATTTACCTGTACCACCAGGACCAGTTAAAAATATATTTTTACCATTCAAAACAGCTTCTACGGCTTGCTTTTGTTTTGTATTCAAAGAATCCATTTAACTAATATTGAAAAAAATAAATATCAATTTTTATCAAATATGTTTTTAAATATTGTAATCACAGGTCCATCATCCATCTGATATGTATTTACAAACTTTCAATATATTTTTTAATTGCAATATTTTTTTTACTATAACTAGAAACAAATATATTATTTGTATTTTGAATTTTTTCAACAACAGCATTATGATAATATTCGCTATTTGATGGCGAATATGTATAAAACCATTTAACCAAAGTTTGTTTATCAATTATATTTGACAATTTAAAATTATATTTTCTACACATATACAAAATAGATCTTGATATAAATCCTCTTGAATTAGAATTAGGAACAAATAATTTACGTTTATGATTTACATAATTATTATATTCTAATGATTTCCAATTTCTATCATTTAAATCATAATGATCACAATATTTATAATTAGACCTATTTACATTTAATGTATTTAGAGTTTTTATAATATTATGCATATCTTTGCACTGATATTCATCTAATAATGATTGTGGATATATGTGTTCTGCTGTTAAAAATTTATTTTTTTCAATATTTTTAATATTATAATTAATTCCCGTATATATGATTGGCATTTTTGAATCTGTTATTATTGTTTTTTTTATAGTAAAAGCATCGGGAACTATAATTGAATTAGTAAAACTTTTTGTAAAATTAATATTTAATATAATTGTAACAAAAATAAATTTTATTTTTTTTAACATATTAATAAAAGTATTCATTATTATTTTTATGATAATCAATTTTTTTAGCTATATTAGGGTAGAGAGTTTTGAAGAACATATACATATTATCATGAACATTTAATGTTTTATTTGGAGTAAATTGTTTTATAACATTTTTTGATTCAAAATCTCCATGTATCCAGTAATGTATCATTATTGGATCCATTGGATATATTCCTTTTTTAAGGATATTCCAATCATCATTTGTAAATGGCATATTATCAAGTTTTAAATCATTGATTGGATATATTAATTCTCTATCATCAATTATATGTATATATTTATCCTTGTCTTGAAAGTTTTTCATTGATTGTTTAATATAATTTCCACCAAAAATATCAAACTTATTAAATATAGTTACTCCATGTTGTAAAACATAATCTGATATTCCTCTTACTAGTTTTAGTGTAAATTTATTGTTTTTATTTGAGGCAAAAAATGCATTGCATAAATATTTATCATCATTATATAATGCTGTTGTTTGACCACTTGGTTCATAAGAAATATAAAATTTGTCATCATTAAAATCTATTAAATTAGCAAAATCCTTCATTATCAAAACATCTAGATCAATATATATTCCACCATAATGATTTACTAAAAGTATTCTACTTATATCACCTCGCTGCACGCCAGTTTTAGCGAAAGAATATATATTAAAGTAGTTAGGGTAATTACTGTTAATAAACTCTATAATAGCTTTATCTGACCAAAATTTGAATATATATCCTTTACTTTTTAAAAACTTAACATTTTCATCATATAACATTTTTAATACAGGAGGTAAAGTTTCGGAATTCCAAGTTTGATGTATTATTTTAGGTATCATTATTAATATATGGTTTAATAAATCAATATGTTATCTCGTTAAGTAATTTATCAGTAAAAAAATCCAAGAGTAAAATCAAATTAATAATTTTAATATTGCAAACATCAAGTTTGGGAACATATATGGTAGTAACATTAAAATGACCAATAATATTTAACACCCATACAAATTTAAAGCATATAGTATAAATATACATGTTGATATCGGCGCCTTTTTCATTGTAATTAACCAAACTGTTCTTATAAAAATATACTGGTAAAATATGTAAAATGATATTGCAAATAAAATATTCAAATGAAAGTAATTTTCTATTTGAAACTCTATTGACTGGAATTAACTTACTAATGAATGGTTCAACACCTTGTAATTCTTCAAATAAGATTCTTTTGTCATATAATATAAAACAATGAAAATAGCATAAAATATGAAATGAATTCAATGCGATAAATTTATCAATAATCACATTATTATATCCCAAATACATGGTGTTTATATAATTAAATAGTATCATTATAAGATTCCACGTTGTATATTGATTTAATTTTCTTTTAATATGAACATTTTCAATAAATATATCTGCTAAAATTTTACTAACAGGCATAAGTATTAAAATACATAATAAAAAATATTCAAACTCATTAAAATTCTTACTAACTAGTATCAAATTATTCATTAAAAATATAATTAATATTTAAGATAAATATAATCTTATATATTTTAATCTAATGGAGACGAAGTAATATCCATTCCGCAATATTCTACGCTTTTCTTTTCAAAATCTTGTTTAACATATATTCCAATATTTATAGATTCTTCCAATATCCATCTAAAATTATTCCAAAACTCTTCGGTATGTCCAATACTAACAGATGCTAGATGGGCGATTTCATGTAATACAACAAACATCATAGTGTTAATATCAACCAAAGAGTCTTTATTGCGTAAACATAATACAATTTGCTCACCTTTATTAACAGAATAACTAGTATATCCAGGTGTATCAACACCTTCTTTTAATCTATCGGGTCTAAAATTATTTTTAAGATTAGCAACTCTTTCATCGCTAATACCAAAAGTTTTTTCCATATGTTCAATTAAAGTAATAATACGTTGTTTAATTTTAGCTATTAAATCGGCAGCTTCTTTTGAATCTTCTTTAATTTGTACAGTATATTTTTCATTATCTACACTGCTTGTTATTTTAACCAAATCTTTTTCATTATACATATTAATTATATAATATCCTCCTATAATTATGGAAAATAGTATAACTAAACCTTCGGATCCCACTTCCATTCTCTATTTATTATAATAAATTAAAAATTGATTTATAGTATTTAAAAAGAAATGCATACTGTTAATTATAATGGATTTTCCTCGCAAAACACACGAACCTCTGAATCCAAAAAAAAATATCGTAGAGTTTCAAATAACAGACGTATATGTTCCTGAAAATGACAAAAATAAAGAAAGAGATTATGACGAGCTTTACTCCTTATTAATCTATGGTACTTGTGAAAATGGAGCAACAGTATGTGTTGATGTTCAAAATTTTATTCCATTCTTTTATATCAAACCACCTGAATCCTGGGAAGTTCTAAGTGATATGGCATTTGAAAGTAAAGTGGCAGATTTCAAGGAATATATGATATCGCAAAAATATATGGCACAATATATGAATAGAGAATATGAACGGAAAATAATACCTAAAAATATGGAATCACATTTCAAAGATTTAACAATTGTTAGGAAAAAGGATTTTTGGGGTTTTACTAATAATAAAATCTTTCGTTTTATGAAAGTTTCTGTTAAATCATTGAAATTATATAATACTTTGAAATACTATTTTAAGTCATTGGAGAAAAAGGGTTATATTGCGTATGAGAATAATATTGACCCTTTTCTTAAATATCTTCATATTCAAGATATAAAACCATGTAGTTGGGTTCGCGTTGAAAAATACAAAATCAATGATGATATTAGTAGATGTGATTATAATATCGTTTCTAATTATAAAAATATAATTCCTATTGAAAAAAATAAAATCGCGCCAATTCTTGTTACATCTTTTGATATTGAATGTACGAGTAGTCATGGTGATTTTCCAGTAGCTAAGAAGACTTATAGTAAAGTCGCCCAAGATTTAGCATTAGTTGCGAAAGCAGGGTATGACTGTGATGAAGATTTTATTATCAATTGGATTCAAAATATATATTTAGATGATATTTTGATAGATGAGGCAACGGATTTAAAAATCAATAGAGTCTATGCAAAACGAAAAATTACCAATGAATATATCCAAAATATTCCAATGCTATTAAAACCAGTTATTGCCAATATTGTGAGTATTCTTGATAAAATAGCTTCATCTGTTAATGACGATGATAATGATGAATCAGACAATGATATGACTGTTGCTGAAATTAACGCAGAAGAAATGAAAATTTGTAAAATACTTGATAATATTCTTATACCTTTGGAAGGTGATAAGATAATTCAAATTGGTACAACAGTTCATTTATACGGATCTGATAATATTGTATACAAGAATATTGTATCACTTGATTCTTGTGATGATATTGTAGGATGTGATGTTATATCTTGTAAGACAGAGAAAGAATTATTGAACAAATGGAAAGATGTTATGAATAATCTTAATAGTGATATTATTACTGGATATAATATCTTTGGTTTTGATATGCCTTATATTTGGGATAGAGCAAAAGAGCTAAATATTATCGAAGATTTTAGTATTGGCTTGGGGAGATTAATTACTCGTAAAAACGCCCTCGTTGAACAACAATTATCATCTTCTGCCATGGGTGATAATATATTAAGATATATTGATTATGACGGTATTGTATTAATTGATTTATTGAAAGTTATGCAACGTGAACAAAAGCTAGATAGTTATAAACTTGATAATGTAGCATCAATATTCTTGGGTGATAAAAAGAATGATTTGAAACCACAAGAAATATTCAGTAAGTTTAAGGGAAATAGTGCTGATCGCTGCGAAATTGCTAAATACTGCATTCAAGATTGCTGTCTTATCAATAGACTTATCCATAAACTTAAAATTATTGAAAATAATATTGGTATGGGAAATGTATGTTTGGTTCCTCTAAACTTTCTGTTTAGAAGAGGGCAGGGTATTAAAATATTCTCATTGATAGCAAAACAATGTATGGAACATGATACATTAATTCCTGTTATTAAATCATTTAGGGAAAACGCAATTGAAGAGGAAGAAGGATATGAAGGTGCCGTAGTTCTTGATCCCAAGCAAGGTATTTATTTGAATGAACCTATTGTGGTATTTGATTACGGATCTCTATATCCATCATCTATGATTGCCAGAAATCTTTCACATGATTGTTATTTAATGGATGAAAAGTATCGCATTGAAGACCCAAATATTGAATATAAAGACGTTTCATATGATTTATATGAAGGCAAAGGTGATAAGAAAAAGAAGATTGGTGAAAAAGTATGCACTTTTGTACAATATAAAGATGGGAAAAAAGGGATCATTGCGAATATTCTGGATATGCTTCTTAAACAGCGTAAAAGTACTCGTAAAAAAATAGAATATAAAACAATAATTGATAAATCAGGTAAAATATTTTCTGGTTCGTGTAATGAAAATGACGATTCTTATGAATTATTAGACGTTGATACTAACAAAAAAACTGTTATTAATAAAAGTGATGTTGATAGTATTTCAGAAACATATAATATATTTGAACAAGACGTGTTTGATGCATTACAGTTAGCTTATAAAATTACAGCAAACTCTCTTTATGGTCAAATAGGCGCAAGGACATCATCCATTTATCTTAAAGAAATTGCTGCATGTACAACAGCAACTGGTAGAGAGATGATTATGATAGCTAAAAAGTTTGTTGAAGAAAATTATGAAGCAGATGTCATATATGGTGATACGGATTCTATATTCTGCAAATTTCCCTTAAAAGATAGCGAGGGTAATATTGTTCAAGGTAAGGATGCTTTACCTTATGCTATTGATATTGGTAAAAAAGTAGAAAAGGAAATTGCAAAAATTATGCCAAAACCACAAAAACTAAATTATGAGAAATCACTATACCCGTTTATCTTATTTAGTAAAAAGAGATATGTTGGTAATCTATATGAGTTTGATGTAAATAAGTATAAACAAAAATCAATGGGTATTGTATTAAAGAGAAGAGATAATGCTCAAATCGTTAAGAAAATATATGGTGGAGTTATTGATATAATATTGCAAAAACAAGATTTGGGTGCATCAATTGAATTTCTAAAAGATGAATTATCTGATTTAGTTGAAGGGAAAGCACCAATTACTGATTTAGTTGTTACAAAAAATCTAAGAGCATCTTATAAAGACCCTTCAAAAATAGCACATAAAGTTCTAGCAGATAGAATTGGTGCAAGAGACCCTGGGAACCGCCCAGTTGTAAATGAAAGGATTCCCTATGTTTATATTAAAACAAATAGTACATCTGGATTGCAAGGTGATAAAATAGAAAATCCTGAGTTTATTGTTGAAAATAAATTAGTACCAGACTATTTACATTATATTACAAATCAAATTATGAAACCTCTGCTACAATTGTATGCGCTTTGTTTAGATGAATTACCGGGTTATGAAAAAGATGATAAATATTGGGAAGAAATAGATAAGAATTTACAGAACAAACCAATATATCAAGATGAAATTAAAAGATATAACCGAATTGATAATTTAAAACTCCAAATGGTAAAAGCATTGCTATTTGATAGTTACATTGAATTATTATCAGAGCCTAAGAAACCTCGTGCAAAAAAGATTAAAGAAATAAAGGATACAGAGGGTAATATTATTATAGATACTAAACCTGTTAAAGTTAAATCAACAAAGATAGATACTACAATACCCGAAGGTGTTGCGAAAGTAGATATTAAAATAACTAAAAATCAAAAATCAGGTAAAATCATAGCATCTGCAAGTATAATAGATAATAAAACTAAAATATGGGATTATCATAATGACGAATGTGTAAATAAAGAAAGTGAAACTATTAAAATCATAAGTGAAATTATGAAATTAAATAGCGAGAAAATATACATCATATCTCTTAATAATAAGCCTTTTGTGAACGATTATAATGAAGCTCTATTATGTTATATAGAATTGATGAAAAAACAAGATAGTAATACGATGGAAAATATATTTGAAACACAAAATCTGGGTGCTTTAAAATTAGTAAATAAGATTCGGAAATACTCGGATATTATTCTAAACTATAAATCATTCTCATTTGTCATTAAATAGATATTTAATAATA
>Ga0222719_10001119_pt1 | contig 26507 bp, 27 predicted proteins | sample C33_34DmetaG_FD_165039 | JGI IMG/M metagenome (GOLD analysis project Ga0222719, IMG submission 165039) | Estuarine water microbial communities from San Francisco Bay, California, United States - C33_34D | ecosystem: Environmental > Aquatic > Marine > Unclassified | place: USA: California...
AACCTACTGCTCAACCAAGTGGACAACCAAGTGGAAAACCTTCTGCTCAACCAAGTGGACAACCAAGTGGAAAACCTTCTGCTCAACCAAGTGGACAACCATCTTCTCAACCGACAGGTCAACCAAGTGGACAACCGACAGGTCAACCAAGTGGACAACCATCTGCTCAACCAAGTGGACAACCAAGTGGACAACCATCTGCTCAACCAAGTGGACAACCAAGTGGAAAACCTTCTGCTCAACCAAGTGGACAACCAAGTGGAAAACCTTCTGCTCAACCAAGTGGACAACCATCTACTCAACCAACTGGACAACCATCTTCTCAACCTACTAGTCAACCAAGTAGACAACCATCTTCTCAACCTACTAGTCAACCAAGTAGACAACCATCTTCTCAACCTACTGGACAACCATCTTCTCAACCGACAGGTCAACCAAGTGGACAACCATCTACTCAACCTACTAGTCAACCAAGTAGAAAACCATCTGCTCAACCAAGTGGACAACCTTCTAATTATCCGTCAGCACAACCAACCAGTCAGCCTAGTGGTAAACCAACCTCTCAACCTACTAGTCAACCGTCTAGCCAACCAAGTAGACAACCGTCTGGACAACCTTCCTCTCAACCTACTAGTATACCTTCTGGACAACCTTCCTCTCAACCTACTAGTATACCTTCTGGACAACCTTCCTCTCAACCAAGTGGACAACCCTCTACCCAACCTACTAGTATACCTTCTACCCAACCTTCTGGGCAACCTTCTAGACAACCTTCTGGACAACCTACTAATATACCTACTGGACAACCTTCTGGACAACCTTCTGGACAACCTTCTGGACAACCTTCTGGACAACCTTCAAATATTCCATCATCACAACCATCATCACAACCTACAAGTATTCCGTCATCACAGCCATCTTCTCAACCAACAAGTATTCCATCTGGACAACCAACTAGTATTCCATCATCACAACCATCTGGACAACCTTCCGGACAACCTTCCGGGCAACCAACTAGTATTCCATCATCACAACCATCTGGACAACCAACTAGTATTCCATCTGGACAACCAACTGGACAACCAACCAGTATTCCATCATCGCAACCATCTGGACAACCAACATCATTACCATCTGGACAACCAACCAGTATTCCATCATCACAACCAACATCACAACCATCTGGACAACCAACAACACAACCAACCAGTATTCCATCATCACAACCATCTTCTCAACCATCTTCTCAACCATCTTCTCAACCAACCAGTATTCCATCATCACAACCATCTGGACAACCAACCAGTATTCCATCTTCTCAACCATCTTCTCAACCATCTTCTCAACCATCTTCTCAACCAACCAGTATTCCATCTTCTCAACCATCTGGACAACCAACTAGTATTCCATCATCACAACCATCTGGACAACCAACATCACAACCAACTAGTATTCCATCATCACAACCATCTAGACAACCATCTGGACAACCATCTGGACAACCATCTGGACAACCAACCAGTATTCCATCATCACAACCATCTGGACAACCAACCAGTATTCCATCATCACAACCATCTAGACAACCATCTGGACAACCATCTGGACAACCAACCAGTATTCCATCATCACAACCATCATCACAACCATCATCTCAACCATCATCTCAACCATCATCTCAACCATCATCACAACCATCTAGACAACCATCAGCTCAACCATCATCTCAACCATCATCTCAACCTTCATCACAACCTTCTTCTCAACCTTCTTCTCAACCTTCTTCTCAACCAACAAGTATTCCATCATCTCAACCTACTGGACAACCTACTAGTGTTCCATCATCTCAACCTACTGGACAACCAACAGGTATTCCATCATCTCAACCTTCTTCTCAACCAACAAGTATTCCATCATCTCAACCTACTGGACAACCTACTAGTATTCCATCATCTCAACCTACTGGACAACCAACAAGTATTCCATCATCACAACCTTCTTCTCAACCAACCAATATTCCATCATCTCAACCTACTGGACAACCAACAAGTATTCCATCATCACAACCTTCTTCTCAACCAACCAATATTCCATCATCACAACCTTCTTCTCAACCAACCAATATTCCATCATCACAACCTTCTTCTCAACCTTCTCAGCCAACTGGACAACCGACTAGTATACCATCTGGACAACCATCTGGACAACCATCTGGACAACCTTCAGGACAACCTACCGTAGAACCAACGGGACAACCTACCGTAAAACCGACAGGACAACCAACTGGGCAACCTACCAGACAACCTACTACAGAACCTACGAGTAAACCTACAATAGAACCTACTGGACAACCTACTACAATACCTACTACAATACCTACTGGACAACCTACTACAATACCTACTGGACAACCTACTATAATACCTACTACAATACCTACTGGACAACCTACTATAATACCTACTGGACAACCTACTACAATACCTACTACAATACCTACTGGACAACCTACTGAACAACCTACTAGTGTTCCATCATCTCAACCTACTGGACAACCTAGTAGTAAACCATCATGTCAACCATCAACTCAACCAACTTCTATATTATTGAAAAATAATAAAAATACAGAGAGAAAGTATATTTTAGATATTAATATTATTTATTGGTTGACCGGTATATTTATAATATTATTAATAATACATTTTTTTTATAAAACAAAGCAGGCTAGTATTATTGTACCTATTGTACCTATTGAACATAAAACAGAAATACATAATGCAAATTCAATTATGTCTAACAATTTAATTACATATAATAAAAAAAATGGTGTTATATATTTGAATGATATTAGCATGAATGATATTAGCATGAATGATATTAGCATGAATGATATTAGCATGAATAACAATAATATTGAAAATCAAAGTGATAGTTTAAGTATGATTAGCTTAAGTGATAGTAATAGTGATAGTTTAAGTATAATTAGCTTCAGTAATAGTGATAGTTTAAGTATAATTAGCTTAAATGATAGTAGTAACAATAATACATTTTATCCTTTCTGTAATGATATAACAAGTAATATTGCAGATATTTCTATAAATAAAATAGAACTAGGAATGACATTGGAAGATGATTATTCCAATGAATATCGTAAACTAGAAAAAAAGTTTGATAGCAGACGAATGTGTAAATTATTAAATACTAATAAAAGTATTTCGATGGAACAAGATAACTTAGGATTATCAATAGAGGATATTGTTAATACGTTTTTAGAAAATTACACCGACCAGAAATAATTTGACACATTTGAATTCGTCTCAATAATATGTAATATTTGTGTATGATAATGAATTTAAATCTACATTTATAAATATCTGTATACTATAAAATGTCGTTCGAACTACATGATATAGTTGGTTGGTTAAAATCAGTAAACAACATATTTGTTGTTATATCAAAGAGAACATTTGATATTGGATTAGATACAATGTATACTATCACCCCCATCAAAAATTTTCAATTACCAAATGGTGTTATTAAGTCGTCATTAAATCGGTGTGTCCCACTAAGAGAATTATATGATATTGCTGATGGTAGCAACTACTTTGACTATGATTAACTAAGTGATTATGTTAATCATTGATATAGATTATTCCATTATAATAATCTATATTGAATATCTCCATAATTAAATCATATTTGCAATACTAGTAACAGTACATGATCGCATCTCATTAGAGTATTTTTTGAATGTAGGTGTTTTCTTAATAGGATACCCTATTTTATCCTTTACTGTATAACCATTCTCTGGCACACCATATGCTAATGCATTAGCAACCGAATTACCAAATGCAGTACGATATGCGGAAGTTGATTTAGTAATAGCATTATATTTCTTTCGTGTAATTAGATCCCCTGAACTAACACCACCCTGTTGACCAAATTGTGGGTTATTTGGTTTATAATATAACTTAACATATAATGGTTCTATTCCGGGTTGAACTGTAGATAAAAATAGCTGATAATTATCAGGTGTAGTTGTATTTGATGCAGGATATACTCCCGCATTGAAACCAATTGCAGATTTAAATTCATTATCTAATATTTGAATTTGTGGAAATAATCCAGCACCAGCAGCAGGCATAGACCATGTAGCTGTTGTAGCTCCACCTTCAAGTAACTTGGTAGGAAGTGTATATATAGTAAGAGGATATCGAGTATCATCAATTCGATAACTATGCAATTCTATCATATTATTATTACTATTATGAGCAAATTTTAAAAGATAAATAATATTATCACTGTAATATTGTTCAGTTCCCCCAGAAGGAGTTTTTAACAAATAATGAAAATTATTAAACATTTGTGTTTGAAGTAAACGATTAATATCATCTAATGTATAATGTCCAGCATCAATAGTAATATCGTGGAATGTATCTTCAATAACTGTTACATAGTCATTTGGATCTAGAGAATTAATCCATTTATATTGGAATGTTGTTTGTGGAATATAATACTTTGTACAATGGTTCTTTCCTTGTGGTGCATATACATTAGCAGATGCCAAACTACTACCAGGTTGGGCATTAGAATCACCCTGACGAATATAGTTATATTGATTTTGTGCAAATGTTTTATTTCGACTGTTTAAATATTGTGATGAAGAAGTATAATAAGTATCATTATTTTTACTTTCATTAAATTTACGTTTTATCATTCCACTACTACGAACACGATTACGTGCATTTTCAGAAGGTGACAAAATTACACTGCAATGCTCACTATCGCATTTATTATTGGGTAATGTCATATCAATTGTATTTACTAAACCATTGTGATTACTAGATTGAGAATTTATAATAGTACCGCCTGGTCTATTAAATGCATCAATACTTAGGGAAGAACGTGAATTACAATTAGTACTACCTGTATTTGCTATCTCTTTTCTGTATATTTGCAAAGGTTGTGCTGAAAAAAAACTACGATTATTATTAGTAACCGATCGTTGATTTTTTTGAAGAGATGAATGTATTTGGTTAAATGTCTTATCTTTCCATGTAATCATAGGAATTGGATTTAAACTTAATAAAGCTGACATTAATTATATTATATACTTATAGATTTATTATTTATATAAATCATAATAAATATAAATATACTAATATTATATCTATTAAATGAACGTAAATTTATCTACTACTCAAATATCCACTCAAAATATATCATGGTTAGAACAAAAAGCTAATAATATAATGCGAGGTAATTTTACCAAATTATCATATATTTCACCAGATTTTACAATGAATGGCATATATTTGCAATTTCCGATTCATATTTCTAATCTAGATATAATTGATAATAAAGCGCAAATGAAATTCAATCCAAACTCTTCTTTAAATCAATATATAGTTAAAGAATTCGCTAAAATAGAAAATAGATTATTAGATAATTATATACAGACTAGACAACGAAATATGAAAAAAGTTATTCTATTAGCAAAGCAATTATATTCTGGATTTATGAAAATTTATAAAGAAACTTATGGTAACTTTATCGAATCGAATGATAAATATTTTTATGTAAAAATATCAGGAGTGTGGGAAACAGACGATACGTGTGGTCTAACTTATAAATTATATGGAGGATTGAATTTATCAAATTAACATACTTACTTTACCTTTTTGTCTAATTTTTGTATTATTAATATTTGTTGTAAATTTTGTTACACTAATTTCACATAATTCTGGTTTTACTTCATATATTAAATCTTTTATATTCACTATACCATCATATGTAATTTTTTTCAAACGATTATTGTTATTATTAACTATATTTGAATCACCATTACCTAAATATAACATATCTTTGTCTCTCATTGGATAAAATTGGCTGCGATCTATTTGTAGTTTATTTTGTAAAACACGATTATGAAATATATTATCTTCATATCCTCCCATTATAAAGTTCGGAAACCCATTTGTTTTTTCAAAATCAATACCTTTTATAGACACTATACCACCTAATGTGTAATTAAACCCATAAAAATGTTTAACTACACCTACTGTTGTTTCATAATTTATAAAGTTTTTTGTATATGGCATTGTATCAATATCATTAAGAATAAATGTTATATCTTTGTAATCATCTGGATATTTTTTTTTCATTTCTATAAATCCTATGTTTTTCATTGCTCCTCGATTCAAATTGTTATCATTACATTGGTGTATGAAATATATTTCGTAATTATTTTTATCTATATCTTCCAATACATATTCCATTTGTCTAATAAAAAATTGTCGCTGTTGTAATCTATCTTTATATGGTACTATAAATATAAGTTCAGGTGCACTAGTATATGGGGTTATGTGTATTGTAATATTTTCCATTTTCATATATATATATTATAATACCATGTTAACTAAAGTTGTATATGATATTTTTCTCGAATTACTTTTGGAAATAGATTCTCCTTATTTAATTCTAATTTTTTGAAACACTTATTTATAGTTACTTCACTTACCCCACAAACCGTTTTTATATTTTGTTTTGTTATTGATAAATTACAGTTATGTGCTACGAAATATATTATACCAGCCGCAATAGCATGTGGTATATTATCTGTTATAATGTTACACTTTTCTACCTTTTTTGTTATAAATTTTACTACCATTGTTAACTCTGTTGAATAATTTAATCTACTACAGTATCTTTCTATAAATGAACTAGGTAATGTAATACTTAATGTAGTTTGCTGAGACGGGTCTAAACTACGTTCTATATTATGCATAATATTTACAGCCATTGAACATCCATTTGTCGCACTTGTTTTATCTAATTTAAATATTTCCGCAATTTCATGTGCTGTTCTAGGACATCCATTTAATCTACATGAAATATAAATTGATGCAGATTTTATACCATCTCGATTTAATCCACGAAACATTTTTTGTTCTGATATATCCTTGTGGATTACTATCGCATCATCTATAAATATTTTTGGTATACCTGCATTTTGCGCCATTATTGTAATAAACTGAAATTCATCATATAATGATTTTTCTTTATGAGGCATTGATTGCCATTCTGTCCATTTTCGTATTTTTTTCATTTCATATGAAGAATGATGTGATGATAATACTTTGCAACCAAACGATGATTGCACTAATAATGGATTGATTGGATTTCCGCAACGAGTTGGATCATTTGTATTTTTATCATCCGCTCCATAAAAACGCCATTCAGGTGAATAATCTAAAATATCACGATAAATAATACCACATTTATCGTTTGTACATGTTGGAAATCCATCGTCCATTATAATTAATGGCGAATTACATGTCATACATTTATCGTTATCTTTAGGAGTGGTATATACGCATTCTATTTGTGAATTATTATTTGATCCTTCTGCCTGTTTGTCTAAATCATATATATCCCATAATTTAGATTTTTCCTTATATGAGATATCATTCTTCTTTTTTTGTGTTTTGGATTGAGACGATGGCTTTAATACTATTTGGGTAGAATTAAACGGTGTATCAATTATTCGCAACTTTTTTTTTTTCAATGGTAAATCCATTATCTAATCTATAACTAATAGAACTGGTTATATTATAATCAATTTTTTTGTATATATAATATAAACGAATTGCTATGAATCCTTTAACGTTGATGAGTAAGGTGCAATCTATGATTCCAGGTAATAATAATGGTGAGTCTAAACTTAGCAAAGCAGCCCAAAAAAAACTTAATGCAAAATATATGTATAAAACTATAACTAACCTTAAAGCACATGAAGTCAAAAGTTTGGTTAATGCGATACTTGACTCTATGTGCATTGTTACTAGTAATGAACAGGTAAATGATGCTCCTCATCCAGGTGATGCATCTCCTACATATAAAGGTATACATTCACTTGCTGATGAGCTAACTGATACTATTTTTTCAAAAGTAGTTGATCAATTAAATAGCGAAGAATCTACGTCAAATGAACAAACAGGTGGTGAAGGTATGTTAACCAGAATGGCAAAGTGGCATCCAACTGTGCGTACAGCATCCACCGCGCTCGAAAAAGCCGGTGATATGAAAGACAAATTTTCTGGTGCTGCTGAAAAAGCTACGATAGCTATCGATGCTGTAAAAGAAAATGCTACAGATGTTGTCAATACTGCAACTGAAAGTGCTACTGGTGCTGGTGCTTTGGATCAATTAACAAATAAGGTTGCTGGTGCTACTAAAGATATTGCCGGGGGGTTGAAAAATAAGGTTGCCGATGCTACTGATAATATTACCGAGGGTGGTGAAAAAGGTAAAACAGAAGAAAAAGATGATGAAGTTAGTGATGGTGAGATTACTGAGGATGAGGTTGATGATGATGATAAGGAGAGTGATCTAAAAGAAAAAACATTAAATCATTTAAGAAAACGTATAATACAAACAATACAACGTGGTGGTTTTGAAAATTTAATAAAGTCAATAAAAATAACGGCAGATAACCATTTAAAAGATACAGATATTACAAAAAAACCTAAATTTGAAGATATTATGAAAATTATGGCAGAAAAGGATATAAAAATATTAGAATCACATATGGAGTTTATGTTGTATAAAATAGAAAATAGTAAGAATAATAAAGATATTGATAATTATATAAGCATGATATTAGTATTAAAACATTTTAATAAAAATAATTCTTTTGATATAGATGTTGATTTAAATAAATATAAATTAAAAAATGATTCAATCACAGAAGACGAATTTAATAAAAATAAAGAAACATATCTCCAAAACGCAAAATCTAATCTAAAAAAATATGGATTATCTAGCTATGACAATATTAAAGATAATATGGATAAGACTATTGATGCAACTAAGTTAACAGAATTAATCCAAGAATCACAAGATAAAACTACGGGTGGTACTAGACGGTATAAGAAAAAAGGTAAAAGATTAACTAAAAGAAATAAACCAAAAAAACATTAATTTTACAATATGAATAATAAGATATTGTAAAAAATTATTGCGTAGTATTTTTTTTTGTTTTATTGTTTCTGCTAATGGGCGTATTTTTAATTGTACGTGCAGATTTTCTTACAGGCTTAGATACAATTGTAAATAAATTATCAAATAAATCATCGGCAATAGTTTTATATGTAGCATGTCGAACATTTGTTTCTTCACTAATTGAGGGGTGTTGTGTGTATAATCCCATAGGAATTACCAAATCTTCAAATCGTTTATATTCATCATGATTATTATTTAAACTGCCACCGCCGGATATTATTTCATTATTTTTCTTTTCATTTATAATGCATGTTCTTAATGGAAACCCTGCTAACCTATTACCAAATTGATTATTAAATTGAATTTGTCTACCAATAGTTTCTACGTAATTCATAGTTATTTATATTATTTACATATTTTTATTTAACATTATATACTATTTCTTTTTATATGTTCTCTTAATCTCATTCGAAACATTAACTTCACGATTATCTTTTAAATATTTAATAATATATTCAACCTGATTTTTATCACTAATTAATTCGTCTAAACACCGTTCTATATATCCAAATGTAATTGATGAATAATCTTTTTTTTCACATATTCGTAAATCACCATCACTTATATCAATTTTAGTATTACTCATATTATTTTGCAACATATATTGTGATATTTGACTATTCAGTTGAGATCTCATCTCTCGTAATTGTTTTGTTTTATCATTAACTATTTTAAGTTGACTATCAAGTAATACCCATCTTTGAATTTTTGAAATAAGTTGTGATTTATCTGTTATTTTTTCTACAATATTATCACTCATGATAATATTATTATGTATATTTAATTTTTGATTTTATCGCATATTATATTTACATAGCAGTAACCGGTTTACCACCTTTAAATAATAGTTGGTTCATCCAATTTTTTCGAGTAAGTTTTTGATCTTTGTTATATTTCTTATTTTTATTCATTTTAGCCTTCATAGAACGTTTAGCTTTCATGGAACGTTTATCTTTCATGGAACGTTTATATTTCATAGAACGTTTAGCTTTCATGGAACGTTTAGCCGTATACATATTATATATAATATGTAGATATTTTTAGGTATAAAGTCTATTATTTTGTATATACTTAAATAATTTCACTGCTAAATAAAGATTTGCAACAATCAAACCAAATAAAATAATATTAAAAAAACAGAAGATCCATAAATATATATATAATTCATTGTAAACAATATCTACAAATGGAGTAAATATTTCTTTAATATTTTTTCTGGTATCTTCATTGTGAAAAAAATTTATACATGTATCTTTCAGGTTTTTCATAATTATTTATAATATATTTTATTTTATAAAGTTTAATTAAACTAATTGCGTTGATATATCATAACATATATATATTGAAATAATAATAAAGGCTTATAATTATTATTATTAATAATGAGTCAAATATACACAGCTAATGAGGAATTTCCATTTGATAATCTAAAATTATCAAAACCAACTGTAGCATCAAGTGGATCATATTTAATTAATTTTACTATAAAGAATTCGCCACTGTATATTCAAGCACCAAAATGTAAAACAAAACAGGGTTTTTTAAAAGCAGGTAAACGTTTGTATACTGATTTAATGTTTACAAACGAGAATTACGAATTTATCAGTTGGATGGAAACTTTAGAAAATAAATGTCATCAGCATTTGTACGAAAACCGGGAAAAATGGTTTGAAGGTAGTATGGAATTACATGATATTGAGAATTATTTTACGTCACCTTTAAAAATATTTAGAACAGGAAAATACTACATAGCACGAGTATTTGTACAAAATACATTAGATAATCCCAATTTAACAATATATGATGAGGATGATAATATTGTAGATATTAATACAATTAATGATAAAACAGATGTAATATCAATTATTGAGATAAAAGGAATAAAATGTACGTCAACCAGTTTCCAGGTAGAAATGGTAATGAAACAATTATTAACTGTAAAACCAATTGAATTATTTTCAAAATGTCAAATTATAAAACCATTACATAATATTAGTAAGCAACCTGTATATCCTCCTGAAAACATATCAAATAATAGTGAAATACCAGAAATCAATAATAACGATCAAACTACATATAATGAGGTGCATGTAGATACCGTAAATGAAACTATTACAGATAATGTAGATATTCCGCTCGATACCTCAAATGAAACTTCTATAACAGATGATAATATTAGTAGTTCAATTACAGATAACCAATATGAGTCTACATTAGATATTAATACCTTACCAACTGATATTATAGAGGAACCAACAGAAACAAATGATGAATTACCACTAGATACATCAACTAATACTGAAAATGAAACAATACATGTGGATACTAATATTGAAACTATATCAAATGATAATAATGAATTAGTAGAATTTCAAATAGATTTAGATAATATTAAGGATAGTGATAATATTAGTATTAAAAACAAAAATGATGTATATTATGAAATGTATAAAGAAGCATGTCGTAAAGCAAAAATAGCGCGAGATTTAGCACTATCATCTTATTTAGAGGCAAAGCGCATAAAAAATACATATATGTTGGATGATATATCATTAAGTGATGATAGTCAAGATACAGATTACAGCGATGAAGAAAGTGATGAAGAAAGTGAAAATGAATAAGTTTAGTAAATATTGATAATTAATTAATTAATTTAGAAAAATTTGGGATTTTAGTTAAGTAGAGCTCTTTATATAAACTGTTATTATCAACAAATAATTTATCACCCGTTATTATATAAACAAAAAATGTTTGGACAATTATTTGGACCTGCTTTAAAAGGAATGAGTAAATTTTTCTCCACCGAGAGAGTATTAATGGTTATTTTGTTACTTGCTTTAATCTGGGCATTATCTGGATATTCTAATAACAAAACTGCCGTGGTTGATGAGATGCAAGATGCTACCGATGGTGCAGAAAAAGACGCAGGTAGTGAAAAGCCTGAGGGTGCTGAGCCCAAAGAATACACCACAAATGGTGTAGAAACACCTGCTGCATTATTACCCAAAGACGAAAATAACGAATGGTCTAAGCTTAATCCCGTTGGTACACAGGGTGGTGAACAATCTTTACCTGATTTGTTAACAGCTGGTTATCATATTGGTTTAGATACAATTGGCCAAACTTTACGTAATGCCAATTTACAACTTCGTTCCGATCCTACCATCACAAAAACTGATGTTGGTCCATGGAATCAAAGTACAATTGAAACAACTTATGCTCAAACTCCATTTGAGATTGGTGAATGTAAAAAGTAAGTATCAAATCTAATTTAATTTTTTACTATTTAGTTATAGTAAATAATATTATCATTATAGAATATAAAATGTATTATATAGTAGAATTTATAACAGGTGGGTGCATTACAACTATATTTTCATATGCTGCGTCATATTATCACGATCGTCCAGAATATATAAAAATTATTGCATTTTTATGGGGTATGCCATTATTGTACTTTTATATTTTGTATACATCATGGATGAAAAATGAACAAGCAGCATTTGATGTGACTAAACATGGTTTATATGGTGTAATGTGTACATTATTTGCAATGACAATGACAATGACCTTGTTTTTTAATAAATATGATAAATATAAAATAATATTAGCTAATGTGATATTTTTACTTTCAGTTATATTTATTTATATGTATAGTGAATTATTTAAATTATAAAGTTTACTTTTTTTATAACCTATAAGTATTATATAAAGATGGATAAATATGAAATTTTAGGATATTTATTAACCGGTTTTATCATAGTAGTATGCATTTATATTTATTTTAGTAATTCCGGCGCATTTGATCTTAAATGTATAATATCAACGGTAGATGGTAATGAATATTGTGTACGTGAACGAAATAAAATACAGGATGCAGCTGATTTATTGGCTAGAGTAACAGAGAAATGTAAAGAATTAACTGAATATGTATATAAAAAATTTCCCGATAAAGAGAATGTACAAAGACTACATGCTGGATTTAATCCTCAAAAAATAATGGAAACATTGCCAACTAGCAAACTAACTGCATATAGTGAAAACAAAGGTGAAAAAATAGCATTTTGTTTAAATAAATCTAAAAATGAAAATGAGAAACTTATTGATGAAAGCACATTGACATTTGTTGCTATTCACGAACTATCTCATGTTATGACAAAATCCATTGGACATAAGAGCGAATTTTGGGAAAATTTTAAATTTATGTTAGAACAAGCTAAGGAGGCTGGTATTCATAATCCGGTTGATTATAAAGAACAACCTCAGGAATATTGTGGTATGAAAATTCATGATAATCCATATTATGACGCGTAATTTTATGAATTATACATGTTTAAGTTTGCATAAAATATAATAAACAGATATAAAATTTTTATTATATAAGAATATATGTCAAGATATATTGCTGGATGCAATATTAATCATGCCTTAAATGTGGGTAAGCATTATATAACTAAAAATAAAAAACCTATTATTAATTATGCAGTAGAATGTAAAAAAAAATATAGGAAAACATATAAAGAGTATAATAAAATAATATCTTTATTACCTGAAAATTATTCCATAGCATTAAAATTATCTTCATTTAATTTTGATTTGTTGTCTATTAGTGATACTATACATCACGCAGAAAACAAAAATATTAAAGTATTTATTGATGCAGAAAATGATAAAGATAATGAAATATATCAAGATATATCTACAATTTTATTATTAAAACATCAAAATGTTTATAAAACCTATCAAATGTATAGAAGAGATTCTTTAAAAGTATTAATGAGTGATATAATTAAATGCAATAACAGAAATATTCCATTTTCTGGAAAATTAGTAAGAGGAGCGTATTGGAATACGGAAAAAAATGATGGTCATTTATTTATTAAAAAAGAAGATACTGATCAATCTTATAATCAAGCTATATTAAATATTAATAAATTTGAATTTAATACACATCCAAATATAGTATTGGCAACACATAACGAGAAATCAATATATATAGCACGATTATTAAATAAAGATTTATTTGAATTTGCTCATCTACAGGGGATGAAAGAAAATTACTATAACAATATTAGTAACACAAGCAATATTTATGTTTATATACCATATGGTCCATATAATAAAATGATACCTTATTTGTCTAGAAGATTATACGAAAATATTGATATGTTAAAATATGCAATACGTTAATATATAAAATCACAGGTATATTGCTGTATAAAACATCATAATAATCCATATTATTACGAATAATATTGTTAAATGAAATTATAATACATTTTCTTATTATAATTTAACATAGGTATAATTCTATGTATAATCCACTACTCACTAAAATCAAAGAAGTAGGTGATGTATCACATTATATATGGAATATACCGAGTCTTAATATAAATAATATTAAAGATTTTACAACTATATGTAAGCAAACTCTAACACATAATATTAACCAAAAATGGATATTAATTTGTGACTGTAATCAGTTAAAACAAATATGTTCTCCACCTATAGTTAGCATTAATCTATTTGCGAATATAATATGTAAAAATTATAATAAATCTTTAATTGAAATTAGAATATATAAACCAAATAGTACTGTTCATGATATATTACATAAAATATGGCCATTATTACCAGATCATATGCAGGCTATTGTAACTATTACAAATAAATTATAGATTAATAGTATTATCTTTTAATATAATATATATTTAACACTAATATGAATACTTTTAATCATACTGAAGTATTTTCAAAGAAAAAACGATTTTTTTATTTTTTAATGTTATGTATACCTCTTCGTATTATATTAGCAGTGATACCATTATATATAAATATAGATTTCTTACCATATTATAGTATTGTACTATTTCTAATATCGATTGGATTCTTATATAATTATTTTAATAACAGTAGATTACATGCACCTGAAGGTGGTGGTTATACTTGGTGGTTTGAATATAGATTGATACATGGTCTATTATATATGTTATCTTTTATATATGCTTTACAAAAAATGCGTATTGCATCTATACCGTTATTTATTGATGTTATTGTTGGAATTGTATTATTTATTTTAAACCATAGAAAATAGCTATATTCGTTAAAAAATACAACATATATATATTTATATTTTATAATAATATAATGGAATCAACGTTTACAAATATATATGAAAACAAAATATGGGGAGATAACGAAAATAACAATTATTCTGGTAGTAGCGGCCCAGGAAGTGATATAGAAAATAATAAAAAATATATAGAATTATTAAAAAATTTTATTAATGAATATAATATAAAAAATATTGTTGATTTAGGTTGTGGTGATTTTAGAATAGGAAAATTATTATATGATGATTTAAATATTATATATACCGGTTATGATACATATAAAAAGGTGATTGATTATAATATAACCCAATATCCAGAACAAAAATATAATTTCAAACATCTTGACTTTTATACAAATAAAGAAAGTATTGTCGAAGGAGATATGTGTATATTAAAAGATGTTATACAGCATTGGTCATTACACCTTTGGTCATTTAAAACGCCTAAATTATTATAAAAAATGTAATAATATAGTTAATATAAGTTTTTATTTATTGAAGTAGGTAAACCATGACCAAATACAATCATATACATTAATATAACTGCCGCCAATAAGATACTTCGGTTTTCGGCAACATTTTCATTTTGACCAAGTATAAAAACCATAAATAAGTATAACAAAATACCAATTATAGCAGAATGTAGAAGCATCATTCGTCCTTTTTCCATTTGTCTATATATTATCATTATAAAAAAATAAGCGTTTTAATTGTCTAAAGGTGTAAAAGAAATATATATATTTCTTGATTATTTAACAGAAAGTAAGAAATTTAAATATATCTTGCTAATTAATTGCTGTAACCAAAAGAAAGATAATGAAGATTGTGTTATAGGTGATTGGAGACAGCTAAGTTGTAATTTTTTACCATTAAAAAAATATAATGCAATTAAGATGTACAATTATAATTCGAAGGAAATTTCTATTATTTTACCTTTTCGTAATTAGTGTTAAAATATTACCAATTTTATAATTTTATAATAAAATTGATATAATAAACCAAACATGGTTACATATAATATACAACCATGGTTGATAATACTATTCTTAGATGTTATAATATTTATCCTAATGAAAAATCCACTATTTATACAATTGAACATTGGTCTAATACTTTATCTAATGGTAAACACGTGACCATTTTATATACTCAAAATTGGAGAGATGGTACATTTAGTAATGAAATGAACGATGAAGATAAAGAAAAATTAGAAGTACAAACTGATGTTATTATCTTAAACGATATCGGTGCATCAGTTGAAGAATTAGATGAAGGATGGGACTATGAAACTAAAATACAAAATAAAGATGAATATAATGATGAAGAGCTAAGAGAAATCCATCGGTTAATGTATTGCGATAACAATAATATAGAATATAGCTATAATGATGAATATAATTTTGATTCTAATATTATGGAAATTAATGAATGGAATTTGCATGATACCATTTATGAATTATATGATGGATGTGAATTAGAACTAACTAGCGACTAATTCTAAAATTATTAAAATTAATATCACATTGGTTTGGTATAGTTCAAATCAGCAAATTATATATGTCGTAATTGTATATACATATGGAAACGGATAGTTCTATAAAATCTATTATACAATACAAAGAAAGTATTCCGGTAAATGATATTTTTAAAATATGTATTTTAAATGATACTAATACGATAAGTAAAATGTTTATATTTCAAGGAAGTGATAAACCAATTGCAAATGATAGTGAAATATTTAGTGAGTATGAAAAATTACAAAATAATACCGGTGAATTTGAAATAATTCCATCAATTATGCAAATACATCGTGACGACCCTATTCATGTAATCAAAAAGAAAATATTGCGTGAACTAAATATTCCATTATTATGCTATGGTGAATTGTACATGTTTTCTAATACTGAAGTATCATTATTTTTACATGATTTGTATATGGAAGTTACGAATAACGATAGCAAACCATTAACATTATCTATTATTGGACAGTTGTTAATGAACCTTAAAATATACAATGAAGAAACCCTTTCATTTTTTGTTGATATAAATAGACCCATAATCACTTATAATGAGTTTATGAAAGGATTAAGTAACTACGCAGATAATATTGAAGTATCTATTCCAATTGGACAAAGATTTTCTTTAAAGAGAGATCTTACATTTTCTTCAAATCCCTATCATATTTTACAATCATCACCTCTTGCATTTCAACCATCTGGTAATAATCCCCTTTTAATGTTTGATAATCATCTATTATTAACTTATGGTAATCTCGTAAATAATACAATTTATTTATGTATAGCCGATGATGTTCTCAAATATGGAGAACGAAACATGATTCAAGAATCTTTTTTATTAACGACATACTTTCCTATTTTAGCGAAGCGAGATATTAATTCTAAGGATGAACTTATTAAAAATAAACCAGCTATTTATGCTGAAACACAAAAATTAATGAAAAAAAAAATATTTGACATGTATAATAACATTGATATTTTTCATGATACTTATAATACTAGAAAAGAAGAATTAAAGTATACAAAACGCGGATTATATAGTTTTGATCTTACACTTCATCCTATTACAAAACAGATTTTTCCATTAGATAGTGTATTTAAACAAATACATGCTACAGAATCTATACCATATATTAAATATAATCCAGGACATCGTAGAGAACCTATATATCGTTTATTTTCTACTGAACGTACAAAAACTGGTAAAAAAATACCTACGTTAACTAGAACTCAAATTAATGTATTTTCAAAAATAACAGGAAAGTCTAAGCAAATTTCTTTCGTAATTAAATATATAAATGATAATTCACCAGAACATCTATTATTACATATTAATCAAAATGGAAATATTGAAATGAATGGATCATGTAAGCAACCTATTCTACCTAAACAATTGAACACTCTACTTACTGAAACAATTAACCCTATATTATTAAATATTAATGAATTACTTGATTCAGCTGGTTATTCTATTGCACTGTTTCGAAATATTTTTGACGAACGGATTGAATATAATAATCTTAAATATATTTGCGGATTACCATTAATAAATAATATTAAATCATCTGAATTGTCTACATTATTATCTAATATGTTTCATGTATATGAACCCGATATTAAAAAGGGTGCTATATTGCGTTATAAACGTGTTGAAAATTATACTGAAATGAATGCTATGAATGCTCTTATTACTCAAATATATAAAAATACAAATAATATCGTTGATGTTAAAAATGCAATTATAGATAACTTTTCTTTAACTGAAGATGAAGCTAATTCTAAAATTACTAGTTTTTTTAATAATCATATAGTCATTAATGGGAATTATGTTAATAAATCAATTGACATTGTTGATAATCCAGGATTTCCTACATTGATACATAATACTAGAGAGTTTGGTGTAAATGAAATAGATTTTGAAATTACTGATATTAACTCAATTTCCTATATTGATCAAATTCATATATACATAGATAGCTTTTTACGATTAACACAATATCCAGAAACCACTTCTATCAATAAAAATGAATTAATTAAAATTATGAGTAAAGACAAAAAGACTGAAGATGTACCTGTTCAAGATAATGTTATTACCACTACTATTAGAGATATTAAACCATTTACATTAGATAATTCTAATATAGAAGAACCTGAAGATGTAGAAGATCAAGGTATAATATTTAACTATGACGTGGATGAAGATGATAACAATGATGATGAAGAGAACCAAGAAAGTGAAATAAACAAAAATGATACAAAGTTGCTATTTATGGACGACGATGATGATGATGATGATGATGATGATGATGATGATGATTTGTTTAAAATGTCAGGAGGAGGAGTGTTCTTTGATAAAATGAAAAAATTAGAACCAACTTTATTTCGTACAAAGCGAGAAGGAAAATTTGATTCATATGCACGTGCATGTCCTAGTCATAGTAGTCGTCAACCTATTATATTAACAAAGGAAGAATTAGATGAATTAGATGATGATATGTATGAGGTTGCTATGCCATATGGAACTAATGCAGATAAACCATATTGGTATATATGCCCTCGGTATTGGTGTCTAAAGACAAATAAACCAATGACCGATAAACAGGTGGCAGATGGTGAATGCGGTGGTAAAATTCTACATGGTCAAACTAAGAAACCTATACCAGGCCATTATATATATGAATTTACCGATGATAGACAACATAAAGATAATGCTAATAATTATAGACAACACCGACCTGGTTTTCAGGATGGATGCTTACCATGTTGTTTTAAAGAAATGAATAGTGAACAACAAATCAACCGTAGAGCAACATGTGGTGTAACTAATAATAGTTTACGTGGACATAGAGATACAATTAATAAATTAATCAAACCTGTTGGCTATACAGCTTCTAATGATAATGAAGAACTGAATGAACCAGATGATATTGAGAAAAAAACTACACGAATTGGTTCTAATATTTTAGGTTTTGATAAATTTCCCATCGATAAATCTCGTTGGGGATTTTTACCATTATCTGTAGAGTTATTCTTACATACCGATAATTCTACTTCAGTTGCAAAAAACAATTCTGCATTGATTAGAAAAGGTGAAACTCCATTATTAAGATATGGTATTGAATATTCTCAAAATCAATCATTTATTGCATGCATGGCTGATATATACACGTATAAACATAATATTGATACTCCATCTATTAAGGAAATGCGTAAAATAATTATATCACATATAACACTAGATTTATTTATTACATGTAATAATGGTTCTCTTGTTTCGGTATTTCAACCAAAAAAAACTATTGTTACTGATATTACTGTTGAAAAGTATAAAGATACTAAATTTTATAAAAGTTTCAGTAATTTGGATAATACTTCACAGAATAATTTTTTAAAAGATACAATTGCTTCTTATTTAGAATTTCAAAAATTTTTAAAAAATGATGATTCATTTATTGATCATACTTATTTATGGGATTTACTATGTTCCGCGGATACTAATATTTTTCCCGGAGGTATTAATATTGCTATGATAGAAGTTGTTGATAATGATATCACAGATAATGTTGCTGTTATTTGTCCTACCAATTCATATTCTAATACTATGTATGATTTAAATAAAGGAACGTGTATAATTATAAAACACAATGAATTATATGAACCCATATATATGTATGGTAATACGAATATTAATAAAATATCTAAAAAAAATGCTGTGAAAATATTTTACTCACAAAATACTCCTCCTAACTTACTTAATGTTTTTAATATGATAAATAAAACAACAGATGCATATTGTAAACCTGTTAATAGTATACCCAAAGTATATGATTATAAACGTAATTTAAATGCTTTAACTATATATAATATTTTGTTGCAGAAACACTATCATATAAATAGCCAAGTTCGAAATTACAGAGGTAAAACTATAGCTTTAATGGTATCTAATCGCAAAGAAGATAATGATCATATATATATACCAACTGAACCATCATCTACATTAAACAATATTACTAGTATATTTACTGATCAAGTTAAATGGTTAAATTATGAAAATACTAGAGATAAATTATTAGTTATATCTGAAAAGACCAACGGAGAAATATTTTGCAAACCTGCGATTAAAGTAATTGAAGACGGGTTAATTGTTGGAATATTTACTGAAACTAATCAATTTATTCAGGTTGATACTCCTACTGAAGATTTTGGAGATGATGGTATTCCTAATTATAATACAAATGGTTATAAGGATGGTCAATATTATGAAGCTGATAAATCATTTGCTACTGATTCAATGAGAGATAGTACTCGTGCTATAACTGTTCGTAATATTTCACTTGAAACACAATTTTATACTACATTCCGCAGTAAACTTAGATCTTTATTATCTAACTATAAATACAAATTATTAAAAGATACTATTATTGAAATTATTAATAACAAACAATACTTGTATAAAATTAAAATGAAAAAATTAGAGATACTTGTACGTTATATTATGAAACCACATGTTTCTTTTATTGATTTTGATGATACCGTTCTCGATAATATAAATAATATGAAGACTATCGTTAATAAAGATGATTTAAAACAAATATGTTTATCTAGTAACAAAGCTATGTGTGTACCCTCTAAAAATCTAACTACTAATATTAATAATGAAAACCTTTATTTTTTAAGAATTTGTGATGAACTATTGCGTTATAACAGAATTCGTATTTTCATATTAAATGCTAACAGCTTCTTAAATGTTAATAATATCGAATATTCTATTAATGAAAATGAAATTTTTATGTTACAATCTTTAATTACTGCTGAAGAATTAGACAATTTAAAACCTGTTCCTAATAATAAATATATTAACCATTTCCCTAGAGATTTTGCTAATCCTATTAATAGTAATCTTACTTCACCTGATGTTCATATTGAACAACAATATGCGGATTCTTCAAATGCTACATTAAAACTTTTACATAAGAGCTGTATAAAAGATACTATACCGGTATCTAGTATAAAAATGGGAAAATGGAGTAATATATTACATGATAACGCGATTGAACATACTTCAAATGCAACTACTTCCTGTAGTTTTTATCCTCTTATTTTTATTATGAATGATCACCTTAATATTAATGAAAATATTTATCAAATTAAACAACGTCTTTGCTCATACTATAAACCTTTATTCGATAAATACTTATTACAGGTTTGTAATATACTTGAACAACAGGGTAAGCGTACGTTTGTTAATCTATTAAAGAAGAGGAAAATTACAATAGAAACTATGATTATGAATGATAATTATATTATTACCGCTATGGATATTTGGGTATTTGCTGATGCATTAAAATTACCTATTATATTATTTGATCATAATGGATTTAACAACTTTATACCTAATATTGACTGGCTAACATTAGGTGGTGTTCATGATACTGATATATTTTATTTTATAAGAATTGTTTCTAATAATATTTTTCATCTTATCACACCTCCATCTGCATTGCGTGATTTAAATGGATTTGGTGAATTGATTACCGATACAGAATATGATAAACATATACAACCCATTGCTGAATACTTACCTAATCATGTTTTTACTATACCTAAGTTGAATATTCGCAAAATAAAGGTTAAAAAATAAATTATGCGTTTATTATTATAAATTATAAGTTTTTATTTATAATAATTTGGATTGTATTATACGGATTTCTTTTAATATATGTTTCATTATAATACCTGAAATATCTTCTGTTTTTATTTCCGTATTTAATTTCATTGATGGTGGGGTGATATTATAGATATGACATATATATAGTAACCCTATTAATAATTTTTGTTCATAATATTCACGACATTTTATAAAAGTAATGTTACTATCTGTATCTGTTTTATTTTTATCAGGATGACATTTTAATACTATAATTCTAAAACATTTTTTTATATATTTATTAACGATTACAGTATCATTACCTGTAGTTTGTTGTGCTTCTGGTATTGGTCCTGATTCTGGTATTGGTCCTGATTCTGGTATTGGTCCTGATTCTGGTATTGGTCCTGATTCTGGTATTGGTCCTGATTCTGGTATTGGTCCTGATTCTGGTATTGGTCCTGATTCTAGTACTGGTTCTGGTACTGGTTCTGGTACTGGTTCTGGTACTGAAATTTTTGAAATGAATATATCAGGACATACTTTTATATTGTCTGCTATAAATGTAAAAAATGTATCATTTGAATTATATTTTTCATATGTATTAAAGGAATTATCTATTATATTAAGTGGATCATATATTATATTATCATAACACCTCATTATTTGAAATATTTTATAATATATATTAACCCGCATTGAAATTTATATTATATACATATATTATTTTTACACCGTATATAAATCATAATTACAATTTGTTTGATCCATAGTAATTGGCTTGTTAAATGCATTAGTAAATCCATAATCAAATAAATGTTGTTGAACATATTTATCGTATAAATCATAATAACGCGATACATTTCGAGTAAGTACAAATAGTGAAATTTGATTATTATCTGTAACAATTGAATAATCATATTGATCATTTACAACTGGACCAATTTCGATTACCCAATATGGGGCTGGACGTGACACACCGTCTAACAATACAGTGAGTTCTCCACCACTATAACCCTCATTATAAAACGCATATCCTGCAATTTGATTAACCGTACCATCCTTATCTAATTGGCTGTTTAATACAGTAACATTTGATGATAATAGCCCATAATCAGCAACTGCACATGTGCCATCACCCTGAAATGTTTTATCAAAATTATCTTTATATACTTGATACCATCTCCCCATATATAATGGCAAATCTAAAGTACTTAATGGTGAACATCCAGCATTAACTGTAATCATATATGCAAAATAAATAACAAAAAATAAGTTCAACATTATAATATAATAATTATTATTATTATTTTATATAGTTTTATTAATTTATAGAAGAAATATAATGTCCTATAATATCGTCAAATTTCATCCAATCTATATTTTGTTCTTGATCTTCAAACTCATCCTCATCCACATTTAAATTATCCAATAAAATTTGCATAGCATCAACTGTAATCTTGTGTTCTTCTGTATCAGTAAATTCCGTTTGTGTATCTTCACTTTCTTGAAGACGATCCCATTCTACTACAAGAAAATTATTTAAGTTTTCATACCACGTCATATCCTCTTTAATAGTAATTGTATATTTTACCAAAAAAATTTTATTTATTATATCATTAGCAACATCATAGCACATTTTATCTGTTAAACCCATTTTACTTTTTTAAATATATAAAATACTATTTATATTTTTATATTTGTTATTATAATTATTAATTATATTTTATATTTTTATATGCTTAATTCATTATCTTCTTGGCGAAACTCTCGTATTTGGGTTAGGGGTAAATATTGATTTGTACATCGCAAATACCATAATCCCAAAAAATATTAATAAACCAATTACAGGACCTGACATAATTTAATTAAAGTTGATAATATATTGTGTATGTTTTGTTATTATCAATTTTTTAACTAATTGTACTTAAATTACAATCAAATGGATGATTTAAATATATATGATGATTAGATGTATCAGTTTGGTATAATGCAAACTGACCTGCACATGTATTATCTTCACCATCAATATTACTACATTCTTTTAAATCATGATATTCATTTTCATATATTTCCGTACATGAATGATAATAGCCCAACCCGGTAATTGGTGGTATATGTGGTATCATATCCTTATAATGTGTAAACCGCCATAAATTATCCATTTTTGAATTTACAAAGTTTGCGTAATTCCTATCACCAATTCTAGGTTGTCCATAATTATATAAACTACTATAAATTCCATTAGATAATAATTCCATACTAATTAATTGAGCAACTGCAGCACCATAAGAATGACCAGTAATAATAACATTAAAATTTGGGAATATATCTAACATATCATTTACATATTCATGCACAAACGGGTATATATTATTGGAAGAAGTGTAAAAACCAGAATGAACATTACAGTTACATTCGGTAAATGTAGAATATTGTGTAAGAATAACATCAGCATCTTCCATCCAATTTCGCGTAGATTCTGAACCGCGGAAAACAACTAATATTTGATTTTCTGGTTGAATAATACCAACATACCCATGTAAATCTGTTTTTTTATCATATAAGGTTTCATAGTATTGAAATTCATTGGCAGGTTCGATCATTTTCATTGTATTATAATTATCTTTATCACAATATGCTGCACCGCTCAATACTACGCAGGTTTTTGCAATATTTAAATCAAATTTCATAGTGGCGACAATAACTGGTATTAAACTAACAAAAAATAGAAAGTACATGTTATATGATATATATATATATAAAATGCTCTACTATTATTTTTGTTGTAAGTTAGATTGAGATGCTGATCTTACTAACTTAATCGGCGATAGCACATCATTTTCATCGTTATTATTATCTTCTATAAATCTGTTTTTTTCTAATTGATGTTCATTCCAATAGAGACGATTTCTATAACCTCGTATACTATTATATTTTAAAAACTGACTAACAATATCTATACCGTGTCGAGTTAAACCAAAATCTTTTGGAAGACCATATTTATTTGTTTTAAGTAAAATGCGATTATTAATATTAACACATTTCCTACCTAGATATATATTTTCAAGAATATTGCGTGTAATAGGAAAATCATATGTAGAATTATGCAATGAGATAATAGTATCTTCTTGATCAATCATTTCTTGTATATTGGTTATGTTAGTTCCCATTAAAGTATCTATTGGGTAACACCCGAATCCACCCTGTGTTTTATAATTTTGTAATAATTCAGTAAAAACTCCTTCCCTTAATATATTGTTCATGTAAACCAAAATTCTTAGTATAATTTTTGATTATATATTTCTATAATCAAAAAAATCAATTTTATATAGTTATGGTTGGATAACAAAATGTGTTTTTATAGTATAAGATGATTCAAACTAACAAAATAAATTATTCAATCATTATTCTTTTTGTACTAATCATGTATGCAATTAACATCTATGCGTTTAATAATGGATTCCCTACTTGTGAAAATTACGTCACCAATACGTATTTATATTTAGCATTAAGTATTTGTTACATCTATTTTAATATCAACCAATTTAGCTCATATAATCATCACATATTTATACCATTCTTGGTAAGTATTGCGGCAATCCTATATATTACTATGAATAAACCGAAAACACAGAGTGGTATAGCTATTAATCATATCGTATGGTTTGTATTTTTAACAGCTTTATCTTTTATGATTATACCTATTACATCTATGAGTAGTGATTCTATGATTTATATGACTTTGTTTTTTACATTTGCAATATTTATTATCATGTCTGCTCTTGTTTATTTGTTTCCTACTTTTTTTCAAAAAACAATGCACTTTATGTTTCCAGGATTATTAGTAGCACTTATTATGATTATCTTAATTGAGTTATTTTTGATTTTTATTAAACAGAAATATCCTACTCATATTCATCGTTATATTAGCTGTTTTGTTATTACTTTATTTTCAGTGTTTATCTCTTATGATACACAACTCATGTTTGAAGAAGCTGAACAATGTAGAAAATATGCTAATTATCCTGAATCAAGTATGAAATTCATATTAGATATTGTTAATATCTTTGTGAGGTCGTTATCTATGCAAAGCCGTTAATAAATATAATAAAAAATATTTATATCTGTTTATTATATTTTGTGCGAAATTAAATCTTCAAGGGTT
>Ga0222719_10001122_pt1 | contig 26481 bp, 34 predicted proteins | sample C33_34DmetaG_FD_165039 | JGI IMG/M metagenome (GOLD analysis project Ga0222719, IMG submission 165039) | Estuarine water microbial communities from San Francisco Bay, California, United States - C33_34D | ecosystem: Environmental > Aquatic > Marine > Unclassified | place: USA: California...
ATTGGAATAGCTGACTGCAAACCTACTATAAGAGGATCTGCTACAGCAAATGCGTTTCCAAAAGGCAAATGTTTCTTATCGTATTTGTTCTTCATGTACCACCTCCAATGGTATGTGTTCGTAATGTTTTCTACTTAATCTAGGATCATTTTTTCTGTGTAATATTTTAGGATTCTTAGGACACATTGCACAAAAACTTTCTGCTTTCCTATTAAAAAATTCTTGTAGCTCTTCGTCCGTACAATCTGGTGTAAGTGCTTGGTACTTTAAATAAGGGTCCCACTTACTAGACAACTTGTATTTGTCAGCTGTCATAGGCAAGTACGCTAATGGCGCACACTTGTATAAATTATTCTCATGTATTTGCCAACAGTCTTGTCCTGTAATACAGTTATCCCAACTCTTCTGAGGATCGTTATCTTCGAATGGCTCCATAGTAGAACCAAACCCTTTATACATCTTATACCATACAACATCTGACTTCCAAAAGTCGACTTTGATTCCGTATTGGTCAATCCATTCTAGTGCAGTTGATTCTATACTTTTCCAAAGTTCATTGTATTCAGCGTTAGTGCCATGTTTGGATATCTTTAATCCACAATTATTATCTGCAAGTATCTTTGGTAAATCAGGATACCTATTTAATAGCACACCATTTGTTGTTATGTCCAATCGTTCTAAACTAGGCTTATCCCATTTCTTACGTGTAAGTTCCACAATATCGCAGATACGTTTATTAAGTAATGGCTCACCTCCTAGTATGTCTATTGTTTTAGGTGCTATTCTATGCGCCCAGCTATCGTACCATTGTTCAATTTGTTCATATGTTACAGGAACACTATGCCCGTGGTTAGAAAAATGACAGCAGTTTTCGCATGTAAAATTACAAGCGTGTGCCACATGCCATTCTAAGTGAGATATCGATACCATACTACTACTTATCTATAAAGTACGCACATAAATATACTTATGATAGTATTCAGCGACCCCATCAGCATTATTATTAACAACACATGCAACCTAACGTGCAGTAATTGTGGAAGTAACAATCAATATAACTATCGAGGAGTGTATAATTGGTTAGATTATGCAGAGCATTTTAGAGAATGGCAAAAGAAAATAGACTTTGTCGAAATTAATATAGTTGGTGGTGAACCTTTCTTACATACTGACTTAGCTACATGGGCTATTGAGCTTAAAAAATTATGGCCTAATGCATTAGTAAGCGTTGACACTAATGGAACACTACTTGGTTTAGAAAAAAATGTGCATGTTGCTAGAACCTTGTTAGAAAACGATATTAAATTAATGGTATTTTGGCATACTGCTCATGATATTAATAGAGGCGAGGTGTTTCTTAATAAAATTTTAGAACCTTATGATATTGAAATAGTAGTTGAAGATGGGTATCAAGTAGGTACTACTCGAAATATATATTACGAAGTTCATAGTCAAAACGTGCTGGCCGAACTAGGCTTAACTGATAGATATTTTCCTTCAACCATAAAGGAAATTAAAAACGGAATAGTATATTTAGATGATACTGATGATATACAAGCAAGTCATGACGTTTGTCATTACGCAACAGATTGTGTCTCTATACAGTGTGGTCTAATGTATAAATGTACGTTACCTATGACTTATGCAAATTCAAAAGACCAATTTACGTATGAGGAAAGAGTTCGACCCCTTCTAGATCAATACAAAGCGTGTTCTCCATTTTGGGAATATAATAAGATTAAACAGTTCATTGAAAATTTAAAAAATCCCATACCACAATGTAGGTTCTGTGCTTTTGATAAAAGAGCAGGATCAAAAGATTGTACCATTCCGGTTACTTTTGATAAAAGTTTAAAAAAGATTCCAACAGTAAATCTAGCGAGTGCTAATGAATACTGATTACGAAATTACAGATTGGTTACTAAACAAAAGCAACTTTGGTTGGTTAGAGTTAGACATTAAGTTTGATTTAGACGCATGGCAGAAAGAAACTGCCGCTGCACAATATGTAAATCATCGAGGTGATGAACATCCAGGGTGGAACAGCAGTTGCATACACGGCATTGATGTTAATAAGACAGGTGCTTGGACGAATTATGGTTATACTAAAGAAGAAGATGTTCCTTATCAATGGACTAGTATAAGTGAGCATACACCTAGCATTAAAAGGTTTTGGGATCAGTTTCCATATGAACGCTATAGAAGAATACGTTTTATGCAACTTGAACCTGGCGGCAAAATAAGTCCGCACAGTGATGCTCCTGGAAAGTTACCAGGTGAAGAAAATTTAGACATGCTTGAGTTTGGAGTACCTATTAACGTAGCAATTATTCACCCAGACGACTGTCATATGACTCTTGAAGGACACGGTACTGTTCCTTTCAAAGAAGGAAAGGCTTTTATAATTAATATAAGAAACGTACATAGTTTTGTTAACAATTCTAACACACCTAGAATACACTTAATAGCACATGGTATACCAGGTAAACGTAAAGATGAATTTGTGGAACTTATTGCAAGAAGTTATAGGAAACAGAATGAACAATAGTATTAAAATATTAGATGTGTTCTATGGTAACAAATGCCAACTGGCTTGTGCTCACTGTGATACTAGAAGTGATTACATACGTAATGGTGAGTTTGATCCTACACTTGAAAACATATTAGAAAGTGTTACACTTGCTAGTGAACAATTCAATGTAGAATGTTGGAGTGTGCTAGGAGGAGAACCATTCTTATATAAAGATACAGTCCTTGCAATAATTAAACATATCCGAAGTTTAGAAAAAGAAAAAGATAAAGTTATTTTCTTTCCTACTAATGGCATTGCATTAAACAAGCCAAAGCAGATGGATTTTGCTGTAGAATTAATTACAGAACATAGAGTGTGGATGCAGGTATGTAGTCATGTTGCAGCATGGGATGTTCTAGCAAGACACAATCAGATGTTAGAAAATGTACATACACTTGCAGACCGTGTAGGTATACCTAAATTAGAAGTAACTTCTGATTGGTGGAAAACTATAATGAACTTAGGTGGTGGCGATGCTGCTTGGGAAGAGTTTAATAAACGTAAAGGTATAGATTTAAATGATCTATCTCCTAACGAAGCAGCCTGGATGGATGCAAAGAACAAGAGTGGAATATATTACATGGAAGCTCATAGCTTTCAAAAGATACATAACAAAGATTCACTAGGAAAGTTGAGACCATTCAACGAAGGCGATCCAGAATCATCATACTGGCAAGGCTGCCCTAGCTGTTTCTGTGCAATGTTGTATAACAAAAAAGTATACAAGTGTGGAGCATTAGGAACTTTAATTAATGTGCTAACAAAGACTGGACAACTAAATGACAAAGATTGGCAACCATATATAAACTACAAGCCTGTTGACCTAACACTTAACGATCCAAACGCCATACGTAATTTTTATGATCAACATTATACACACATCGATGCCTGTAATATGTGTCCTAAGAATGTTGATCAAGTAAAACAAAACGAACAAAACGTACTAGCCAAGTACGCAAAAAATAGGATATAAGATGCTTCGCCTTCCTGAACTTACAGTATATATTTCACACACTTGTGATCTAGCATGTGAAAGTTGTTTTACTTACAACAACTTGAACTGGGGAGGTCACTTTGAGATTGATTCATCTGTAGAAATACTTAAAGATAAAGTTACGTTTGATGAAATATTTATTTTAGGAGGCGAAGCAACATTGCACCCTAAGTTAGGCAAGTGGACAGAATGGGTTGAATATATGTGGCCCGACAGCAAGAAGTGGATTGTAACTAATGGCAGGCATTTAGATAAACTAAATTTAAGATGGTTTGATAACTGGCAAATAGAAATATCGGCACATTCACAAACTGATTTAACAAACATAAAATCTTGGTTACGTGATAACAATATCACATACACTAAGTTTGTTGACAACCGTCATACTGATGCAGACATACATTACACACTAACAAAGGATAATGTAGTTGTTGGTGAATTATCTGAATCATGGCAATTCTATAAATTACCGCATATGGTAAAAGACAAGCGATCAATTACATGGCCCAGACTTAGTAACATAGATGAACAGTTTAGTCTATGTCCTACAAAACAATGTATGCATTTACTAGGAGGAAGATTCTATAGATGTCAACAACAAGCACTACTTCCAAAGTTAGCTAGACAGTTTCAAATAGAACAACCGTATAAAGATATTGCACAGCAAGATTTAGGCAGTAGTCCTGAAGAATTTATAGAGTGGAGTAATACTAGATTACAATCGCAATCTCAATGCCAACTATGCAATTGGAGTAAAAAAATTGATCTCCCAATAGAATCTGAAATTAAGAAAATTAAAGTGTTACAAGCATGAATATAATTGAATATAATAACACTGACGATAGAGAATTAGTATTTTGTATTTTAGATACAACTACAACTATTACAGATCCTTGGGTTAAAGAGCTTACTAAGAACCAAGCAGACTTTACACTACAGAACTTGTTTAGCAAAGGTTACAGCGTACTTCAAGGCACAAATGAGTACTTACTACTACTTGAGGCACAAAACCGCTTTAAATACGCTTGTGTGCTGTCTACGGGTACGGAATTCACTAATGGCACAGCAGGTATTGATGCTGTTGCTGAATCATGCAAAGATGACTTTATAGTAAAAGGCCATATCTTAGATAGAGGCGATGCATACTATGAGCTACATCAACAGTGCTACCTAATCAATTTACAAAAATGGCGTGAGTTAGGAATGCCTACCATAGGTGACGAAAGCATGGGAGATGACTTCTTTACAAAGAAGCCTATAAGAAGTGAAGAGAACCATCATGATGAGCATACACCTATATGGATTGCACCAGGTCGTGAATTTGAGCCTTATAAACACAAACGACATGGCTGGAACATTATTCAAAAATCTTTAGACGCCGGGTATGACATACACAGTTTTAATGATAGCGTTAGAAACAACAAATATCATCTATATCCTGAATCACCTAAAGACTTTTACAAACAGATAGAGTATGCATATTATAAAGACGGATTTTGTAGAACAGAGCATGTACATACGGAACACACAGAACATCCAAATAGAAAATACAAAGACCTACAACAAGTAGTTGTGCCTGCTAGTGGAGAAAATTACAAAGACTGGTTGCATAAAGAACTTCCTGTTAAGGTTGTTATGTATGATTACAACAAACAAAGTTTAGATTATTGGAAAGAAAACGTTGAACGTTTACCTAATGTAGAATACGAATTTGTTGAATGGGACTTACTAGCAGAGCATTATAATATATGTGATCATCTTGATTTAAGTAAACAAGAGTATACATTGTTTAATTTAAGCAACATTTTTTGCTATGAGGGTACTAACACACTATACAGTATCAAGTATAAACTGCAAAAAGAGAACCATTTAATTAATTATTTGAAAGAAAAAATGCCAGCAGCACAGATAAATTTTAGCTCAAGAACCTCTGAAGCATTTACACCATATAACTTATACGGGCCTGCAAGAGATGTTATTGTGTATGAAATTGAAAACTTTAAATGCCCTACATGGCATACTAGTGACTGGTATACTCAGTAACCTGTAAAACTAACCTTGGAATGTGTCCTATGTTGGCAGCACCGTGCATGTCCTGCGAGTTGTAGTACTCATAAACATCACCCTTCTTGTATCCCGTGATCATCTGATCACCATAGATGAATATGTGTCCTGGATGATAATCCTGCAGGGGTATCCAGTATCTCTTGCATTTGTCATCGTGTGTATGTGGATCAGTATGCATGGGCATGAATTGTCCTGGTAACAACTTTGTTATCCACCAGTGATGTTTGCCCTGAACGAATGGAGGATTCACATCAAAGCTCACATCTTCCTTTTCGTATACCCACCAATTGACAGCCTTTAGATCGTAACCCGCTTCCTTGTAACGAGCATACTCCGCACTTTCAACAGCATTAATCGGAGGCCAGTCTCGGGGTCTTCCCTGACCAAACCTGTTTAGAATTTGGTTGATCCACGCATCCTCTATGAAATCAAAATTACCCAGAAACTTCATTAGTAGTTTCCTAGGTGATCAATCCCTAGCCTCTTTCTAAAATCGTTTGTAAATTTGCAGTCAATACGTAAACCGTATTCAACTTCTACACTGTTTTCGCCACCGTGCCAGTCTTGGTCATTCCAAAAAGCAGCGTTACAGTTTAAGTAATGTTTGTTCTCGCTCTCTGGGTCCCAAATATAAAATCCTCTCTTTGTGCGATAGCGTATATGTATGAATTCATTATTGTGCGGACTATATTGTTTATCATCGTGTACTCCGTTGTCTGCATCTAGATCTCTATGTTCAAATGCTCTACCATTATGATCGCAGTGAAAGAAAATAACTCTACCAATGCGTTCAATGATATTATTTGCTTGTAAATCTTCTACCCATTTTACAACACCTGGAAAGTATTTGCTTTCTTCAGTCTTTTGTCTTTCAGCATTACGTTCATTCCAGTCACCTTCATTCCAAAGGAAGTAGTAAATGTATGGATCATTAGCACCCATTGTTGCTTTTAAATAGCGTGTGAATATATTACGCTGTTTGTAATCGCCAAAGTCTGTAGGTAATATTTTATTACCTTCGATTTTAATAGGATCGTTATCATCTAATGCTTGATACTCGTCCCATGCTTTGTAAATTGGTTTCCAATTAAGGATATAACTGCTATCCTTCCATTCAAAGCCAGGGGCCATCCAAGTACCCTCTTTTGCATAATCTCTTGCTAATGCAAACCCTCTAGCAATCTCAGGATGCAGATCTTTAAAAGACGAAATGTCTAGGTGTGGATCTAAGTTAATGTAAGGCTTTCCGCCAATTCCTCTAATCATGTATATACTTACCGTTAAATAGTACTATGAGTAACAACTTTGAATATTATTATAACACAGTTCCTGGTAAAGGTCAATGCCGAAATAATCTAATATATACTAGTTTGATCAGTAAGGATAAAAAGACATTTTGCCAATGGTACTATAATGATGAACAATATCATGGTGGGCATAATCAATTAGTGGATCCTGACCTAATGGAAGAAAAATGGTTACGTGAAGTTAACTTTATACAGCAAATGGAATTGAAGTATCCACAACATGTTCCAGAGATACAAGATATTGATTTTATGAATAAAAAACTATACTTAAAAATTGATGGACCTGACATGTGGGAACTAGCAGGTTGTAAAGGTAACGACTACAGTGTAGTTGATAATTGGGAAGAACAAATGCTTGAGATTATTCAAGCACACAAGGATCTGGGGTTGTACAAATACAGTATGCACCCTAGCAGTTATTTTGTAGTTGAGGGGAAACTAAAAAGTATTAATTACTTCTTTACATACAGTGATCAGGATCTTGGTATTAGTTTACGCAGTGTGATGAGTCACATCAGTGAAGATAGACAAGCAGACTTGTTTCCTAAAATGGAAGCTGCTGGAATCGACGTAAACAAAGATACTCCTCATTCACAAATACAGTTACTAGCATTTGATAGTTTTAAAACAAACTTCCCTGATGAAGTTATGGAAAAGGCAAAAGCAATCTATGCATAAGATGGTACAGTGGAACAAAGACTTAGACTTGTCTGAATTTTATAGTGAGGCAGCTCGCAGAGGCTTCGTTAATAATGCTAGTCAAAAGGCTATGATTGATTGTTTTCATAACGAACGTGAGTGGAATGCTTGGATACTGTATAACGGTGATAAAGCAATAGGCAGTGTAGCAGCACACTCGTTTGATGATGTTATGGGTCCTAACTCATATAGGATACTTACAAGAGTATGTACATTTGGCGAAGCAAGGCCGCACAACGGATTAGTAAAAGCAAATCGACTTTGTGCTGAACATCAAAATCTTACAGATCAATTTATGCTTCCTGTTTGTTTAGAATGGACAAAAAATAAAGGTAGAGTGTTTGCTACTTCAAACAAAAGTAAAGAAGGAAGTCAGCGTCTAGTACACTCTATATATTTTCCTACACTTGCTAAGATAGGTGTGGTAAGTAAAATTAAAGAAGTGCATTACAGGCATACTGATCAAACTGTGTGGGAAATACACCCCGATAAATTTTATGCTAATTTAGAACTGTATCCGAGATGGGTCTAAGTTAGGATTAATACGCTCTAGTTCTGCACGTAGATGATCTGTCAGCTTCCAACGAAATTCAACTTGTCTAATAGTAGGCTTGCCTGCCCAAAAGATAATAGTATCTACTACATCTTCTAAAGGAGTAGTAGAGTCACTTAAAAATTCTGCAGGATCATCTCCACTTACTGTAGTTCCTTCGAGAAAGCCTAAGTCTAAATGCAAAACAGGAATACCATCAGGATTAATACTTTCTAATCGGCACGCCTCTGCAAGTTCTTGTTTATCTTGTACATAGTCTGTTGGAATAAGCTCGGGGTAAAGTCTGCTTACACTGCCCATAACAACCATCATATCTACTTTATCTTTGAGTGCATTAAATAATTTTAACTGCTGCTGATCTCTATAAGCATTGTTAATAAAAATTTCTGCACCTGCGGCTTCTTCTACAACTTTATCAAAATCTTTTTCAATGTCGTATCCGTTGCTTCGACTCATACCTATAATCTCATGACAGCTTACTTCTGTAAACTTATCAAAAATTGCTTTACCAATACCGCTAGTGTGTCCTGTGATTACTATTTTTTTAGTCATTTATATTGTAAACCTAATTTCGTTAATTGTACTGTTTTCTAGCCAATAGTCTATTGTGTTATGTATTGTTTGATATTCTTTTACTGCTGTGCCTGTTAGTGTTAGCAGTAATATATCTGCCTTGCATGTATGACGAGATTGTGATAATTCAATTACTCTTTCACGCAGGTTCTTTTTGTCTAGACTATACACAGGCATATTAGGATCAGGCGAGTCTGCTGCAATACTACCACTTACTATAATTTTGATGTTATAGTCTTTTAGTGTTTCTATGTAGTTTAGTTGCGTACCATCTGCGTAAGCATTACAAATAAACACATCACAAGTTTTAGCAACACTAACTACTTCATCAAACGAACTGCTTTTACCAAACTCTTTTACATCGGAATTTTTAAGTTTGAAATATGCTGATAGTAGTTGACCTATTCCTTTTGTTCCACCTAATACTACAACTTTCATTCTACCCTCGGACCGTTTGCAATAAAAAATGCAGCAATCCATTTGGCTCCTTTGGTAATTGGCATGCCTTCATGTATTGTCATGTTGTTTATTTTTTCATCTTCATAGTCGTATTCAAAATACATCATTCCTCCTTTTTCAGGAGTGACACAAACATCTAACTCCGGAAACTTACATTCGCCTCCGTCATATCCATCATTTAACCAAAATATTGCGGTTGCTTTTCTATCGCCACCTTTTGCGTAATAAGCAATGTCTTCTGGTGTGTATGGAAAGTCGTGGTGTAAACCAAAGTACTGTCCTGTATCATATCTATAGATATCTCCAGCTTCAATATGACTGTCAGGTATTTTTAATACTTCACAAATTTTATTTCTAAAAAATTGTCTGTCTTCAGTTGAAGTGTCCCAACTAATACTACGTTGTTCTACTTCCTCGGTAATTTGTCCGTATGTTTGTTCTCTAGATTCTAACCCTGCATTAGGATTCATACCTAGCTCTGTGTATTTTTTAACAAACTTATCACAAGTTTCGTGATCTACAACATCTGTGTAAACAGAAATCCACGGATGATCTAAATATAAAATGTTTTCCATTACCATGCGTTCCATATATACTTAGGCACTATTCCGCAATTTGTTCCGGCGTGCCAAATCTTTCTATCTTCCCACTCGTAAGTTGCACCTTGTGGAATATTATAAAATGTTTCATTGCCTGCAATAAAAATATGTCCCCATTGCGGGCTACCTATATGGCAATGATATCTAGGACAATCAGGAATATTTTCTTCATTGTCATGTACGTCCCAATGAATAGGTGCAAAACGTCCTGGGTGTATTCTACTTATCCACACGTTTTTACAGTCTAGTCCGTAAAACTCGTTCCAAGCATCAACTATGCTTTGTTCAAATTGCTTACCTGGAATAAACATATCCCAACCTGCTGTGCCACCTTCGTGTACAGTTTTAATGCCTGCTTCTTCCCACATATCTAATATAGGATCTAGTCCAGGAATAGTGTCACCACGCTTATGACTAGGTCCTACAAACTCGGGTTCAACACTTGCACATTGTTCTATTACACTATCCCAATCAATAGTATTACATACACCTAAATGCTTCATTTGTTTGGCCTTCCTAAAAAATGAAACAAGTATTGATGATGTACACCCATACAAGTTCCTGCATGATAGCTTCTATAACTATCCCATTCCCATATTTCGCCTTGAGCTACATTATGAAATGCTTGTTCTTCTAACACTAGTACATTGCCCCAACGTGGCTTGTCCATAAAACATACCCAACGTTTAAGTTCACCTAGTTTTAACCATTCTTCTTCTTTATCTTCTACGTCCCAATGATAAGGAACATTGTTACACGGAGCAACATCACTAACAAACACTCTTAAAGGCTCTGCATCTATAATTTTAGCAAACTTGTTTTGTATCTCAATATCGAAGTGTTCACCTGGATAATAGTCCCACCATTGAATCTCATCTAGATTATAACCTGCTTTATCCCAAGTATCAATTACATCGTGATATGAGCCTAGTAATTCTGGATTGTCTCTCCAGTTACCTTCTGAACGATCTACAACTGTCTTAACTGAATTATAATCGCCAGTGGTGCAGTTAGCACACAGATCAACTATAGGATCCCAGTCTATAATATCTTTAGTTGTACCAACTAGTTTAGCCATCTCCAAACAATTCCTTGTATATATAACTCATGTTTTCATCTCCCCATAAAACATGTTCTCCTAGACTACGCTTAAACATAATTTCTAAATTGACTTTATCGTCAATAGGTTCACCTGTTTCGTCTAGTCTAAATTGTGCTGTGTCGTGTATGATACCTTGCATATATTTTTGCTCAATGAACGGATCATCGATAGGAACACAGCCGTACCAATCAATTGCTTTCATTTGTTTTGTATCTGTAATATAGTGACAGTGTGGATACATTGTTAACTTGTAGATACCTTCATCGTATTGGTCAACTATAATGTCTCTGATTTGTCTACGCCACATATACTCAGGCCACTCTTTAATTTCAGGATCATTAATTATTTGGTTACAGCTCTTGCCATACCATTTAATGTAAATCTTTTGATTTTTGTAATCAATGTCTTTAACTTCTGGTGCATACTTTTTATCTTTAAAAAGTTCTAAGTATGTTAGTTCGTTTTGAAAAAACCAATCAACAACTTCTTTAGTGTAAAATGGCCTTGGCTTATTTTCCATCTTTTGATATTCGCTATCAACATTGTAATTCTTACAAAACGTTGTTCCGTCTTCACTGATAAGAGGCTCATAGGTTTGCTGTGCCATACACGGAAATCCTACTTCATCTAATTTAAGATATGGTTGCCATTTAGTGTTCAAGTTTTTCTCTCCAGTATTTTATAGTTCTATCTAACCCTTCATCTAATGTAACTTTAGGCTCCCAACCTAGTTTTTCTTTGATTAGTTTATTGTTAGAGTTTAGCCAGTAAATTTCTCCTGCTCGGAATAATTTTGTGTTCCAGTTGATAGGTCCTGTGTATCCAATCTTTTCTGCAATAAGCTCTGCATAGTCTTTAATCTTAATAGGATTATCAGGACCAACTGTAAAAATTAATCCGCTATTGCATTTATCTGGATTAGTAATTACAGTTTCCCATGCATCTAGCATGTCAGTAACATATATAAAATTACGATAAGGTTCTGCATAACCCAAGTTACATTCTTTACCTTCAAGCATTTGGCTAATAATCTGCTCTGTGACAAAATAGTCATTGTCTTTTCTACCATAGCAGTTAGTTTGTCTAAATGCAGTAAAAGGTAGATCTAAACAACGGTTTGCATATTCTAAATATTTCTCACATCCGTACTTTGCTACCGCATATGGTGCATTAGGATTAGGTTGTGTGTTTTCGTCAAACGCTATAAATTTTTCTGGTATACCATCTTTTTCAACTTCGTCTGAAATAGGTTGCCAACCATATACTTCCATTGTACTAGCAAACACAAAATTCTTTAAACGCTTTATCCTTGATGCTGCTTCAATTAAATTTACAGTTCCAACATAGTTAATTTCACTAAATGTAATTTGCTCATAAAAACTTTGTTCTACTTCAGTACGTGCAGCAAGGTGTACAATTTGATCTGGGTTTACTGCAAGTACTTCCTCTGCAACTGCTTTATGATCTCTCAGGTCACTACGCATGTGATGTATGTCGTAATATTTTAGTCTTTCAGTTAACGCTTGACCGATAAATCCAGAGGAACCTGTCATTAAAATTTTCATAGTATTACTAACTCCATTTGTTGGGGTACTGGGATTAATGGCACTAAGCCCTTTTCAATATCAAACTCTATGCCTTGCTTAACAACTTTTACATTGCTAATAATTTTTGTGTTGTTTGCTGCCCTGTTTAACCAAGGACTTAAATGTTTATCAAACTCGTATCGTATGTTTCCTTTAACTCCTGCAATTCTAACATGTTGCGGATCATTAATAATATTTTTAGGTAGTAATTTTCTTACAACTAACTGCGCTCTTATCTCAGCACCTATATTCATAGCAGTGTGTGGAACACCGGCATCCATGTCATACCATTTGCCGTCAAGCACAGTTTTAAACATTTCTTCTTTTTCTAAATCAATAAGGTAGGCTTCATCTCCGCAAAGATTTAAATGCCAACGATTGTCAATGTCTGCATGTGAAGTATAACAACTAGGCGATTCTAAAATAATAATTCTACCTTGTCCTTTAGGTCCTGGCAAACTATTCCAAATAGTTTCCCATGCTGTTCCTAAGAACTCCGATTTTAACTGCCAAGGATCATAAAAGAAACTACCAGTTTGTTCAGATATATCAAACTTTCCAATATCATACACATCGCCCATTACGCCTGCTATATCATCTAAAGATACTGTATATTTGGTGTTTTGGATCATATGCATATTTACCGGAACTAAATTAACTGTGTACATAACTTGGTAAATATGAATATGCGTAAAATAAAGATTGACGATGTAATCTTACCAATAGACATAAAATGGAAAAACGTTGGTATTAGTTTAAGTGGTGGAGCAGATAGTGCGTTACTTGCATATTTAATTTGCCAAAACCTACATGACAACTGTAAAGTACACATTAGTACACAGGTTAGAATGTGGAAATCACGACCATGGCAAGAGCATATTTCAGCAGAAGTATTTGATTGGTTTGTGTGTCATTTTCCTGATCTTGAGTTTGAAAGACATGTTAACTTTATTCCTCCTGAACTCGAAGAGCCACATACCACTATGATTAAAGACGAAAATGGCAAAATGAAGTCAGGTAACAGAATTATACTAAGATCGTTTAATGAGTACCTTGCACACAAAGTAAACTTAGATGCATGGTATGCAGCCGTTACACTAAATCCTGATGTAGAATTTGATGGTGCAATGAGTGATAGACAAGAGCCTGCAATAGATGCTATAATGACACACATGGGCGTAACAGTTTGTCACCCTTTTATCGCTAGTAAAAAAGATTGGGTTATAGGACAATACATAAAAAATGATATTGCTGAGTTGTTAAACATCACTAGAAGTTGCGAAGGTGACAACGATCAATATCCGGAAGTCTTCAAAGGACTAGATTATAAAACATACACACCCGGACAATATGTACCAACATGTAAGAAATGTTTTTGGTGTCAAGAAAGACAATGGGGAGTAATGAATGCCATGCAAAAGTAAAACATTTTGTATGCATCCTTTTACAGGATTAGCAACAAGAGAAGATGGCGCAATTAAGATCTGTTGCCGTAGTGCTCCTATTGGAGACATTAAAGACAACACACTAGAAGAGATTTGGAACGGCGACAAAATGAAAGAAGTTCGTCGACAGGTTATGAATGACGAACGTCCTGATGTTTGTGAGCCTTGCTTTAGATTAGAAGATCAGGGTGTACAGAGCTTACGACAGCGTCATACAGCAGGAGTAATACCTGAAGCAAGGATCAACTTATACCCAGACGCATTAGACGCACTAGAAGATGATTACAGTATGCCGTTTGAAATGCCTACCATGGAAGTTAAACTTAATAATCTATGTAACTTAAAGTGTCGTATGTGTAACCCATTAGATAGTACACAATGGAAAGACTGGGACCAAGTTACAGAATTTTATAAAAAAGAAAATAACTTTCTTATACCTACAGTTAATAAATTAGTAGACACACCAGGCAAGTATATTGATGCATTTAATGATACAGACAACTGGTGGAAGTCTTTTGAAAAACTACTGCCGCACTTTAGACGTGTAGAGTTTGCAGGTGGAGAACCTTTAATGGATCCTCAGCACTATAAAATTTTAGATATGTTAGCACCATACGGTAAAAATATCGAAATCAAGTATGCAACAAACGGCACCACACTAGGAATCAAAGGCGGACGTACAATACACGATTACTGGCCTAAGTTTAAAAGTGTTGCAGTTAATGTTTCAATTGATGGTGTACATGATGTATATGAATACATCAGAGGAAACGGTAAGTTTGAAGAGATTGAAGAAAACATTAAGATAATGAAAACTATACCAACAGTAAGTAGAATAGTTGGAGCATTTACAGTACAAGCAAACAACATAATGCAAATAGATAAAGTAATAGAATACTTCATGGAAAACATGGACATTATTTTCTATAGTCATAGGGTGCAATATCCAAGAGCGTTATCAGCACAATGTATTCCGCCTGATCTAAAACAAAAAGTTATTGCTAAATTAGAAGCAATGAAAACAAAAGTGTTAGATTACAAACTTGTTAAAAGTGACGAACGTATTAAGGACTTTACACTAACGCAAATTCAGGATAATATTAACTTCTTAGAAGCAGATGATCTACACAACGAACTATGGCAAGACTGCATTAATTTTAATCGCAACTTAGATAAGAGTCGTAAACAAGGACCATTTGAAGTTATTAATCCGGAGTTTGCTCCGTATGTTTAAAATAGCGTCTAGTTATGATCGGCAAAACAGCGTTCATGTTGAGTGGAATCTTGGCAAACGTTGTAACTTTGATTGTAGTTATTGTCCAGCAGAAATACACGATAACACTAGTCCACACACAAATATTAAAGTATTGTTAGATGCAGTTGATGCACTAGCTGAAACTGATAAATCAATGCGTGTAAGTTTTACAGGCGGTGAGCCGTGTGTACACCCGCAGTTTACAGAACTAGTTGATCATGCAAGTCAGCGTGTTGATTGGATCAATGTAACTACTAACGGAACACGTACAGCACAGTACTACAGTGATCTTAACGTAAACCATATTGTGTTTAGTTTGCATGTAGAAGATGACGAACATTGGAGAAGATGTGCAGAAACTGTGTTAATGTTTTCTCAGATAAATGAAGGATATGCATCTCCCCAAAAACTATTTCAAGTTAATTTAATGGCACATCATAAATTTATGGATAGAGTAAAAGAGTGTGCTACAATGTTTGACGGACACGGTATTCCTTATGTTGTGAGACGAATAAGATGGACAGAAGGTGACCATGATGTGTTTGATGATTTAAAATATGACGGTAAAGACTTAGAATGGATATTGTCTAATACATCTACTGTAGAACCTAATGTTATTATTGATGATAAAACTAAAATGCATGCCAACGATGTTATCAAAAAACATCTAAATCAATTTGAAGGTTGGAAGTGCAGTGCAGGTATTGAAAGCCTAATGATTAATTGGGACGGTGATGTTCATCGTGCTACGTGTAGAGTAGGCGGAAGTCTAGGTAACATTTATGACGGCAGTTTTGAACAACCGGAAGAGTGGATAACTTGTACTCGTAAGTGGTGTACTTGTGCTGCTGATATACCCCTTACTAAAGTAAGTGATCTAGTTCAGTAAATATTTTTGCTGCATCTAATCCACGGATTGCATCTAACTTATTAACGTATTCTTTAAAGCCAGGTAACATATGACTGTTATCACAACTATCCATGTGCTTTAATAATCCTTCCCATTGACGCCAACCTTTAGGATTGTGTTTCCAAAACTCATCGTCTTGTGTAAAGTTATCCCATAACCATTGTTTTAGTTCAGCAAACTTTTCACGTACTTCTTGCTTGTCTTTTTCAGGCAGTATTGTAATATTTAAAAATGTTGGTATGTGTACTAGATGTGCATTTACAAGACCGCCACCCATAACATGTCCGTCAATTAAACCAACATTCATCTTTTTAAAATTACTGTTAACTTTCCATTTAATAAATTCAGGTATAGTTTTTATATTGAATATTTGCACTGCTGTTGCAATACTAACATGAATGTTATCTGGCGTGTTGTCTAGCATGTGTAAAGTTTTTTCAACTTGGTTAAAGTCTGTTGGAAATCTAATATATTCATCACGCTCTTTATATGAATCAATACTTACAGCAAACTTAACTTTCTTAAACTTACTCCATATATCAATTAGTTCTTCGTCAACTAGTAAACCATTAGAATTATATCTTACCAATATTTTGTCTGCATACCCTTGTTTAATAATTTCTTCTAAAAAGCGTTTATGCTCTCTAATCATTAATGGCTCTCCTCCTGCAAAATATACTTGCTTTAGGTAAGGTATTTGTGCATTAAGCTCTTGCCAAAAAGTATCTTTTTCATGCCATTTATTATTAAAAAGTTTTTTATCCCACTGCATTTGTCTTTTAACTTCTGGGTCTTGTAGCACAGGAATAAGTTTTTTATGGTCCGCAACCCACTTACTACTGTCGTGCGGGCTACACATTACACACTTAATATTGCATGTATGTCCTAATCTTAGATCCAGATATTGTAATTGTTCAGGTACAGTTCCGTCTTCTTGTGTCTGTGCAATAAGCTCTGGAATATCAACACCTTCGTCATTTTTCCACGTTGCACTTTCCCATATACGTTTGCTAACAATACCTTGTGATTCTTCTTTGAAACAGCCTTTACAACTTGCAGGAATTTCTCCACGTAACATTGTTTTACGCACACTTTTCATGTAATCATTATTCCATGCTTCCATAGGAGTGTGTTTACCAAAGTTTGCAGGTTTGCCATCTTCCATCTTTACAAGTCCTACTTCATGATCGTCACCTGCACCACTTGCATTAGATGTACAGCATAATCTCATATCACCATTTGGTCTAGTTGCCATGTGTATCCAAGGTAACACACAAAACGATTTTGTAGATGCTTCTGCAAGTTCTCTTTGGAACTTACCTAGTCTAGTATCTTCTTTGTCGTAGTACCAAGTCATTACAGCATTTCTCTTTCTATAAATTGATCTTGTGGTTGAGAGATATCAAAAGTTTTAAACTTGCCACATGTTCTTGCACACATAAGCATTTTATCTTCGTTCCACTTTTTCTTCCATATGTTTTGCCATACGTCAGAACTTATAATATTTTTTATTCCTTTTGTTGCATCAAGATTTTGTATACCACCAAAGTCGCTTATCATTTTATTGTATTGGTTACGCAACATGTCTACTACATCTTCACAAATATGTGTAGGATCGTAAAACGTCATTGGCGTTTGTGCTAACCAACAACAAGGTAATAAAGTTTTAAATCCGTCAATGTAGACTTCTTTAATCTTTTGTACATGACAATCTATTTCTGCTTCATCTAACACTGACTTATAATCATCAATTACTTCTTTAGGTAAAAAATGTGTCTCAGTATCAGATGGTGCTTCTAAACTGTATATAGGTATTCTATTGTTGTCCCACACATCATATTTAGGTTCAACTAAAAATCTTGATGTGTTCTTAACTGTGAAATCTTGAAAGCCTACTTCCTTTGCAATCTTTCTACATTCTTCTACTTGGTGCTCGTTGTGTTTAAATTTGATATAAGTCCAGTTAGCACGACCACCTGCTTCGATAAATGTTTTTGCATTTTCAATAATTTTATTCCAATCAGTTCCAACTCTATATAATTTGTGAGTGTCTTCTAAACCGTCAAGTGCAAAGTACACACAATGATCTTGTGGCAAAGACTGTGCTAGTTCTGTCCACCATTTTGCATTTCTTAAACTACCGTTTGTGTGAATTCCTATTGCAGTTTTAGGACTTGTTTCTTTTGTGTACTTGCAGATTTCAATAAGGTTGTCATTAAGTAAAGGGTCGCCAAAGTTTCCGCAAAAGTATATACGGTCAACTGTTTCTAATACTTCTTTGTTTATAATAGTTTTAAAATCTTCTAATGTCCACCCAACAATCTTTAGTAATGGATTTTCAATACCACTGTGTATATTACGTGAACACATAGGACACTTGGCTTGACAATTTGTTGTCAGCTCAATGTGTATTGTTTTAAGATCTGAAAAGTCAAACATTAAGGTCTTCCTACTAACATAAATCGTGTGTACTCAACATTAGGTGGTTTATATTCTAATCCTGTTACATCATGTAATTTAGATTTACGTTTAAACTCATCAATACTACTAACACAATTAATATGTTCTTCTAACTTATTATAATTATTACTTTGTAATATAATTGTAGGAGTGTTAGGAATATTTTCTAACCACTTGTCGTAAGTCTGTTGTGTAATATGTTCGCAACTAGTATTAATAATAATGTCAGGAATAAACTCGTATTCATATTCCGCCATATCACAAGTTACTGCTTTAAATTTGCCATCAATTTCATATCTTTTATTAATAGTGTATGCAACTTGTTCACACTTAGGGTCAATGTCAACACTAGTAATACGTTTAACACCTACATCACTATTAAAAAGCATATTTGCTAATACACCATTCCACCCACCGTGAATTACTATACTTGCATTTTGAATTCTAGAAATTTTTTCTAAATGCTCTACTAACCATCTTTTAGAAAATAGTTGTCCGCCCCAGAAACTATCTAGCATTCTATCTCGATCATCACTATTGCGAATAGCGTCCATCCAAAATTTTATATCTTCAATGTCTATTTTCATAACTTCTTTGGTATCTTGCTGTCTGCACTGCTTACACAAGAGCTAGTAATGCACTTAGATGGTGTCTTAAACAGCGTAAAACCGTCGTGTAGCGTACCTAAGGGACTATCGCTGCAACTATATGCTCTCTTAACTTCGTCACCCCTTATAATGCAGCTTTGATACCCTGCGTTGCAATGCCAATCTTTAAACTTATTAAAGTTAAATGCATTCATTCTTTCTGCTTGATCTAAGCCGTAATGATTTCCTTTGGCATCTTCCAAATACATTTGCATAACTTGTTCGCCTTTCCAATTTTGTGGAAAGCCTGTTTGTAACTTATCAATTTGCTCATCGGTATAACCATCAACTATTCTAGACGCGGTAGGGTCGGACTGCGGTTTAAGAGTGACGTTAATTCCTTTGTCTGCGAATCTGCTACAACGTTCATAATATTCCTCAAAGTGTTCAGGAACCATAACTTGATTAATTGTAACAAACACTCCTCCTTCCATGAGTTGCAAACATCTATCACCAAAGTCTTTTTCGTTTGCAAATTCTGCGTGATAACTTGCGGTAATACTGCGACGTGTCAGGTGACTGGTGTTGTCTATAAATCTTGCCCACCATTTCTCACCTGGACTTAAATTAGTTGTAAGGTGTATGCTTTGATACTTAGCCTCATTATCATTTGCATAGTATTCAACTAGGTCACCAAACTTTTTATATGCTGTTGGTTCACCGCCGCTGAAACTAAAATGGAACTCGGTAAAACCGTTTTCTCTTGCTTGGCGTTTGATTTCATCTATTGCATTTGTATACACTTCAAAGTCTTGATGATCCGGAACATTTGAATTTGCATACGGCCAACAGTAACTACAACTGTAATTACAGAAGCGACCAAGTATCCAACTAACGTTGAATAGCGGCTGTTTTAGCATTGTTGTTTGTCCGAACTTAACAATGTTATGAAACGGAATAAGAGTAAAATCATTCATTATGTACGTATTTAACCACTTTAATAGTTGACTTTTGCAGTCTAGGCTTATATACTATGACTGTTGAGAAGACTCTCGGCACAGATTAAAAGGAAAAATAAATTATGAGTACACACGTAGAAGCATTAAAATCAGCATTTGATTCGTTTTTAGAAGAAAACGAAAAATTTGAAAACGGTAATGGAGCAGCAGGAACCAGAGCCCGTAAAGCATTACAAGAAATGACTAAAGCCGCAAAAGAACGTAGAAAAGAAATCACTGATACTAAAAACGCTAGAAAAAACGCAGCAGTATCACAGTAAACCAACCCATTAGTAGGGCTACGTGGTGTAGCCCTACAGTACTTTACATAAGGAAACAAGCAGTTGACAGAAGTAAAACTAGTATCGTATAGTCGAGCAACAGAAGAATTTGAAAATGAAGGGTTAACAGACCTTCAAGAACTAATTGCGTTTTGTGCAAAGGTATCAAACCCTGCCGCACAAATTAATACAGAAACAAGCGAACGTTTAATTAAGTATTTGATTAAACACCAACATTGGTCACCTTTAGAAATGGTTAACGCAGTATTAGAGATTAATACCACAAGAGATATTGCACATCAAATTGTGCGACATCGTAGTTTTGCTTTTCAAGAGTTCAGTCAGCGTTATGCTGATCCTGCAGAGTTTGGCAATCAATTTGTATTACGTGAAGCACGACTACAGGATACAAAGAACAGACAGAACTCAATTGAATTAGGTACAACACAACAAGATATGAATCTAATTAATGATTGGGAATCGCAACAAGAAAAAGTTATTGCGGCAGCTAAAGAAGCATACGAGTGGGCAATTGACAACGGTATTGCAAAAGAACAAGCCCGTGTAGTGTTACCAGAAGGTCTAACCAAAACACGCCTATACATGAATGGAACAATTAGAAGTTGGGTACATTATATTCAACTTAGAGGTGCAAACGGAACACAAAAAGAGCATATGGACATTGCTGTAGCGTGTGCTAAAGTCATCTCAGAAATATTTCCTATTGCGAAAAATCTAACATGACAATTTCGTTTAGGGCAGATTTTTCTTGACAAATGATATATATCATCATATAGTAATATTTTTATCATAGGAGCAACAGATGGCATTGCCTAAGAGTACCAAGAGAAAGAAGCCAAGAGCAGCACCTCGCATTCAGCGTGGCGCAAAGCTCACGGAACCTAATTGGGACGGTTGGGAAGAAATGACTGGCGAGCAAATACATAGGCATCGTCGAGCAACAAACGACTGGTACTACGCAAACTTTAAACCAGAGGACTTGTACACTAATGTATATGACTGGATGGAAAAAGAAGGAAAGTATACTAGCGATCAAATCAAATGGATCAAAGCTGCTCCTAAACATGCTATTAGTGTTACTGCTGGAATTGTTGCACGTATGGACACAAAAGGTGCTCCAAGATTTTCACAAAAAGAAGCAGATCATTGGGAATCACTTCCTGGGACAATGGGTCAATTAAAATCATCTATTGAATTTCTTGAAAAAAGAATTGAAATAGCAATACAAGCAGGTAAAGACGTTAAAGAAGAGAAAGAAGAAAAAGAAAAGAAGCAAACAGAAAAAAGAGTAATTTCTATTCAAGAACGTATTGAGATGCAGGCAATTGCCGCTTGTGAAAAAGTTGATCTATGGCTTGATGGCTGGACTGAAAGACAGCAGGATAACAGTTTGAAATTTGATCCTAAAGGATTTGACTTTACAAAACATTTTGCTCAAATGAAAATAACACAAGCACATGCTCGTAAAATTATGAATTTGTATGAGCCCGAGCTTAAGGAAATACGAGAAGTACTCAATCCACCTAAGTTAAAGAAAACTGCAACCGAACTTGAAATTGATTATGCAAAACAATTACAAGAAGCATACGAATTTTCAGACAAAAAAGAACTTAAGAACTTACTAACAGCACTAGAAAGAATATATGGCGGTTGTCAAGTTGTTATTGATTCAAGTAAAGCAACACGTAAACCACGTAAACGTAAGGTTTATAGTGCAGACAAACTTGTGGCAAAACTGAAGTACAAAAAATCAGATGACAAATATCAACTTGCTAGTATTAATCCAGAGGATATTATCAAGTGCAATGAGCTATGGGTGTTTAACTGTAAAACACGTAAGATAGGAAAATATGTAGCAGAGATACAAGACCCACAAGGACTACAGCGTGAAGGCAGTGGACTTAGTGTAAAAGGTACAACTATTACAGGATTCAAAGAATCTGAAAGTATGCAGAAGACGCTACGTAAACCAGAAGAACAACTAAAACAGTTCAAAGATAGTGGTAAAGTTAAGTTGAGATCATTCCTAGATGACATTAAAGCAGTGGACATAAAGCTCAACGGTCGGATAAATAATGATATAATCTTGCTGAAAGTACAATAAACCGGCTTTTCTGTATAAAGGATAAATACTAATATGGACAATACGAGACTTAATCAAGCCCTAACTGAGCTAGAATCAGCTCTAACATCAGACGGCGGATGGGCATCAAATCAGTCAATTAAATTCACTACCGATATCAACGGTAAAGGTCTTTTCTGGGCGGGTAAAGACTACACTAAACAATTATCTTATATGGAAGATACAAAGAGTATCTTTTCAACAGAAAATATTGACCTTGCAAAAAATAAAGCAATTAAAATAAACAATTTAGAAGTACTAACACTAGACACACTAGGAACCAGTGTAGTAAACAGTAATTTAAAATCAGTTGGTAGATTAAGAGGTTTAGTAGTAGATGGTGATCTTTCAATCAATCAATACATTTACTTTGACTCAGGTACAGATAGATTAGGTATTGGTACTGAACAGCCAAATGCTGCTGTAAGTATAGCAGAAGATGGTGTAGAAATTATTATGGGTACAGATGAGTCAACAAAAGGATTTGTTGGCACATTTGGTAGTCATCAATTAGACGTAAAAACAGATAATCAAGTTAGACTAACTGTAGAAGCTGGCGGCGATGTACGCATTGCTAAAGACGGCTTTGTTGGAGGCAAACTAGCAGTAGGAGTTTCCAACCCAGACAGCACAGTTGACTTGCATGTTAGGGGCGCAATTAAATTCAACAATGCACTTCATATCAATGGCGTTGAAGCACCACAAGGTGGTAACTTCAATCAAGGTGATATTTGCTGGAATTCAAGAGCAAGACAGAAGTCATACATTGGTTGGGTTTGTATCCAAGCAGGTAACCCTGGCATATGGGCACCGTTTGGAGAAATCAGGTAACACGGAGTGCCCGGGACTTTAGTTTTAGGTAACGGAGAAAGTCGCAAAGGGCTAGACATCGCCCGCATTTACCCAAATTACGAAATAGTAGGTTGCAATGCAGTACATAGAGATATGGCTGTTGATCATCTTGTGTGCTGTGATAGGCGCATGGTACTTGAAGCAGTTGATGGAGAGAACACAAAGAACACCAAGATATATGTTCGAGGTGAAAACTATCAATACTTTCGTAAAGTTCGAAAAGACAAAAGAATAAATTCTGTTCCTTATATAACACCTAAAGACGAACAAAAACACAATCAACCAATTAATTGGGGAAGTGGTCCGTATGCTGTTTTACTTGCAGCAACTCTTGAATCAGATAATATCACATTGCTAGGATTTGATCTTTACGGTAACAATCATAAAGTTAATAATTTGTATAAAGGTACAAACAACTATGCTGATGCTGACACACATCCAATCGATCCTAGTTTCTGGAAAATACAAATTGGCGAGGTTTTTAAAAATCATCCTCACAAAAAATTTACAATAAAAAATATGCATGAATGGGACTTTCCTCCTATCTGGCAAAAGCCTAATGTTCATTTTGAACAATTTTATAAATCAATATCTTGACAAACAATCTAATTAGTGTATAATTACTAATATGTTTAACAAGGTCTTAGCGTCAACCCTTCCAATTCTGCCGCTCATATATAGGAGATAAAAATATGGGAAAATACTTTAGTACAAAAACTTATGGTCATAACATTGGCTTGAGTGCAGTATTTAGGCAGCCGAATGCAGAACATTCACATTGTCATTTGCTACACGGTTACAGTCTAGCATTTAAATTTACATTTGGATGTTCAGATTTAGATAATAAAAATTGGGCAGTTGACTTTGGTGGACTTAAACCGCTGAAGGCTTGGCTTGAAGATTCATTTGATCACAAAACTTGTATTGATAAAACAGATCCAATGAAAGATGAACTGCTACGTTTAGAAACATTAGGACTTGCAGAGATTAGACAATTCGATGGTGTTGGTGCAGAAAAATTTGCGGAACATGCATTTAACTTTGCGAACGATTTAATTAGAGAACAAACAAATAATCGTTGCTATTGTGTTCGTGTAGAGTGTGCAGAACACGGTGCAAATTCAGCAATCTACGAAGGATAACAAATGAAAATATTTGTAGTATATGTTTGGATGACTATGGCGTATATGCCGTGGGACATTGTTAAGGTGGGCGAGTTCGCAAACTGTGAGCAAGGTATTGCCGCGGCAAATAACTTTCATCCCGGATATGTTGCACTACATTGTATTACACCTGATCTAACACCGCCAGGAGGAACGTCATGAGAATTATTGCAGGACCATGCCAGCACGAAAGTTTAGAACACAGCATAGAAATTGCGGAAAAGTGTGCTAGAGTTTGTGGCAAGTATGGATATGATTATTATTTCAAAGCAAGTTACGATAAAGCAAATCGTACTAGCCTACACGGAAAACGTGGTCAAGGTTTAGCAGTTACTTTATCAGATTTTGAATTAATGAAACGTCAAATACCTGGATTAAAGATTTTAACAGATGTTCACACGGTAACTCAGATAAGTGCAATACAAGCCTACCCTGATGCAATTGACGTATTACAAATACCTGCATTTCTTTGCAGACAAACAGATTTAATTAGAGCGGCAGTTGACACAGGTAAAATTGTTAATATCAAAAAAGGTCAGTTCTTAGCACCATGGGATGTTAAAGGCATCCTAAGTAAAACAGAAGGTGCAAAAGAAGTATGGATTACAGAAAGGGGAACAAGTTTTGGTTACAACACTCTTGTTACAGATTTTACTGGTCTTCAGTATATGCTGGATAATTTTTCAGTACCTATTGTATTTGACGTCACCCACTCAGTACAAAAGCCAGGTGGGCAAGGTAGCAGTAGCGGCGGCAATCGTAAGTATGTACCTGGTTTGGCTCGTGCTTCCAGTGCTCTTGGTATTCAAAATTTCTTTTTAGAAGTACATCCTGATCCGGATAACGCTCCCAGCGATGGACCTAACATGGTTAAATTATCAGACTTTGAAAAGATAATTAAAGACATAGCAACAATTCAAGGAGCGTTAGCGAGTGCCAAAGATTGATAAAAGCCTCTATACTAAAGAGGAATTTAAAAGGTTAAAAGAACAACATAGACGTGAAAAAGAACAACAGCGTCGACAAGAAGCCTTACAGGAACTTTCTAATATTGGGCAACAAATAGAAGCGGGTGAAAACTATCATCCGCATAACCCTTTGGTTAAAGGACAGAATTATGTTCTTTGTCTAAAGCATGGTGACAAGTATAGTGCAAAATATGTAAACACACTATACAGTATGGTAAAGCGTAATCTTACGATACCTTTTACAATGGCATGTCTAACTGATAATAAAACAGGCATTGATAAAGACATTTTGTGTTTAGATCTACCCAAAGATCTCACAGGTTGGTGGTGCAAACCTTATATGTACTCAAATGAAATTCCTCTTAACGGCACCATATTGTATATGGATCTTGATGTTGTTATAAGCGGAAACCTAAACAAGTTATTTGAATATGAACCGGACAAATGGTGTGTTATCAGAGACTTTACAAGAGCAATGCAGGCTAACTGGCAAAAATATAATTCTAGTGTAATACGTTTTAGACGAGGCCAGTTAGATCATGTGTGGAGAGAATTTTATAAAGATCCACAAAAGGTCATCAAAAGTCATTTCGGAGATCAGGATTGGTTGTGGACAGCAACCAACAAAGCAAGTCCGGCTACACTTTGGCCCGATGAATGGATACAAAGTTGGAAATGGGAAATTCGTAACGATAGACATTTACAGGGCGGAGTAAAGGGCAATAGAAGATTTCAAAAGGTAGAAGATGTAGTTCCTCCACCTGAATGTTGTATTACAGTATTTCATGGTGATCCTAATCCTCACAACTGTGACGATCCTTGGGTAAAAACAAATTGGTGTTAAAATGACAGTTAGTTATAGATTTATATTTGACGTTGATGGTACACTTACACCCAGTCGTGGTTTA
>Ga0222719_10001123_pt1 | contig 26461 bp, 29 predicted proteins | sample C33_34DmetaG_FD_165039 | JGI IMG/M metagenome (GOLD analysis project Ga0222719, IMG submission 165039) | Estuarine water microbial communities from San Francisco Bay, California, United States - C33_34D | ecosystem: Environmental > Aquatic > Marine > Unclassified | place: USA: California...
AATCATACTCACGATGTCTATTCCCTCACTAATGATCGAAGCAATAGCCAGAACAATTCCAACAACAATTTGAACTACAAGTAGCCCTAACGTCCATCCCCACCAAGCACCTCTACTCAGTGAAACCTCACTATCAAATTTCATCATTTCAACAATTCCCATATTATCTATCTCCGTAACGCCTCTCGGCGAAAAAACATTTTTATGATTATAGATATACTTGTTGCCGGCACACCGTTTTCACAGGTCAAATTCAGTGTTTACATTTTTAATCAAAACATGATCCACCATTAATAGAGAATGAGGTATTTTAAGAAATAATACCTGCAGAGGCACACCATCCCAATTTTCTAATGAATTGAGTAGTAATTTTGGCCGAATTAAAGAGAGTAAAGGTTGTAACAATTCGCCATCAGTCGGTATTATCACTTCATCATTTTTTGATATCGAATTTTCCAAACTAGAGAATACTTCATGGGTTATCCAAGGAACATCTACGGTTGCAAGTTGAATAGTATCTTGTTCTAAACAAAAAGGGTCTTTTAGATTTTCAATTATTGAATCAACCGGTCCTCCGTGTTGTATCGAATCTAAAACCCATTCAATATCATAATCGGGGCCAATCGCTTTTGCATATTCTTCCATTTTTTCAGGATTCGCAACAGCAATTCTGATTGGTTCCCTACCAGCCTTTTTCAAAGCCTCAACAACTCTCGTAATCATCGCTTTCCCATCAATTTCGATCAGTGCCTTATCATGACCCATTCTCTTTGATCTTCCTCCCGCAAGAAGTAAAGATTTCATGTACTCACCTTAATTCATTAAGTCGATTTAACGCATACTGTATTTCATCCATTAAATCCATAGCTCTATTCAATAAAACTTGCCTATCTCTTCTTATTTCTGTAGTTTCCATCCATCTCATTAGTTGTGTAATGTCTTTTGAATCTCTCTTAATTGTCCATTCTAGGACCTCTTCTGCTATGGGATCATCGGAGGGCAACAAGCGCTCGACCATAGGTGTCGGACACCGTCATCAGCAATCAGTTGTACGCTTAATTCTCGTTCAAATTACTCTTAATTCTAGTTAAAATTGAATCTCCGGGTGGAATCTCAATTGAGGCTATTTTCTCTATCAACCCTTCAGAGAAATCATGTTGATGTATCTTACCTGAGTAAATAACTATTAGAGATAAATGTTGATCAATCTTTCTTCCATTTATCCATTTCAAAATTAATTCTTCTGATGGCGGTTGACGTTTTGCTCTGTACAATTCTTCAATATTTAACAACAATGAATCAACAGATTCTACAGTATGAATGGAATCTTCCAGAATCTTCCAAGGATTTGTCCCCATTCCTTTATGGTCAATATTGGCAAGCAAAATAGACGCCAAAGCAACATCCTCTCTCCCATGTCTTTTCCATAATCTTTTAATTAATTTCAATAGGACTCTATGTGTATTTCCTGCTTCTGTAATCAGCCAGGATGCAAGATTCCTTAGAAGTTCATCAGGAGTACCTAGAATAAACGAATAACCTGATTCTACCATCATTCTATCAGTACTGGATTTCATTATTAATGCTGGAACTCCAATTGGATAAGCATTCCTAACTAGTTTAGCTAAAGCACGATCCGAAGCGTGTATTTTTTTTGATTGATTATTCAGAAATTCATCAAGATTATTCTCAGAGCTCATTCCAATCCCTTATTTTTGTACTCTAAGAGTTTCATAAATCTCTGATAATCTCTCCATGGTTCCCTTTAACTCATATCTTATGTTTTGGCGCACATTACGATGTACAATTTCTTCTAACTGACGATCTAGACTTCTAAGAATCGCTCTATGTTCAGAATCGCTGAGTTCAAACACTTTCCTCAAATATGCTACGATTCTTAAATCATCATCAGTTTTATCAGTGTGGATGAGAAATGTTTCTAAAACTTGTTCATAAGTTGAGATTTTTTCACTACTGGTCAAAGGTATGCCTAATTCAATGTCGACAGCCTCAATTATTGAATCATATATCATTTTTGGCTCATCATCACTCAATCTCAAAGCCCTCGCAAGTTTTGTAATCAATCTCTTTTCACCAAATGTAAGGTTTCCATCATTGAGAGCAAGACTGACGACTCCTCGAAAAACTACTCGCCTATCCGAGGAGGGTTCAACCATGAACTTCGTCAACGGTTCTATGACTTAATCTCTATCATCATGCGATATTATTGATAATTCCTCTATATTCATAGGAGCATTCATGAAGGGTGTAACCGCGGGCACTGGTTGGTAATCAGCCACACTCGCGGGCGTTTTGCGCCCATCCAACCCAGAAACCTACTAGGTAATTGGGGGTGAAGCCCTCTAGTTGGGCCGAAAACCGGAAAGGAATTATTATGTCAAATACAGAAGGAAAATATATCATACACGCAACAATTCGTTGTGACGGCACAGTCGCCAGAAAAGACGTCGTAGGGGCCATATTTGGCCAAACCGAGGGTCTTTTAGGAGACCAGTTACAACTTAGAAAATTACAAAGAACAGGCCGTATCGGGCATGTCGATGTAACACTGAATCAGAACAAGGGGAAAGTGCAAGGAGAAATCTCACTCTCTTCTTCTATTGATCAGGTTAGTACGGCAGTCATTGGCGCAGCATTAGAAACAATAGATAGAATAGGTCCATGCAAGGCAGTTATCAAGGTTAAAGCAATTGAGAATATCAGATCTGCAAAGCGAGAAAATGTGATTGATCGTGCTAAAGCACTATTATTGAACATGGTTAACTCAGGCCAAGATGAATCTAAGAACATATTAGAAGAAGTACGTTCAGTACTAACTTTGGACACTGAGAAAGATATTTCTGGAATGACAGCAGGACCAAAAGTTTCAGATAGCAGTGCTATTATAATTGTTGAAGGACGAAATGACGTTAGAAATTTACTAAAGTTTGGCATTAAAAACGCTATAGCAACAATGGGTTCTGGAATACAAGACGAATTGATAGCACTTGCTAAATCGAAAACCACAGTCACTGCCTTCGTCGATGGTGATAGAGGTGGAAAACTTCTGTTAATGGAACTTAGCGGCAAATTAGGCAAATCATTAACGCACGTTGCTTTAGCACCTCAAAGCCGTGAAGTTGAGCATCTAGAAGGAAAAGTAATCACTAAATGCCTAGGGCAGAAAGAACTTGCAAACAAAGTAGTTTCTCGTATACAATCAGATTTAGCGAAAGAAGATGATGCTGCTGTAGGGCGTGGAGAAGAAATTCTCGAAGCACCTGAAGAAATCAAAGGCTGGGCTGAAATGTTAGAGGGCTTGAAAAGAAACCAAGCAGTCATTATAAATGAAGATGGATCTGGTAGCGAACCAATTGGTGCTAGTTCTTTGGAATCAAAGCTTGAAGAATCTGAAGGAGCAAAAGGTCTCGTTTTTGCCGGAAAAGTAACAGAAAGAATTTTCACTTTAGCTGCCGGTGCTGGTATCGATAGCGTCGTAGCATCTTCAGTTGGAAAAGTAACTAGAAAATCCGGAGTACAGGCTTACTCAGCATCTGACATGTAAGATTTTAACCCAATTGGCTAAAATTAATTACTTTAAAAAAGCCGTTGTAAAGCTACTCAACAGTAGAAGCCATCAAAAGTCTTACATCCCCGCTCCCAATAGATGGAGCAGTCGACGTTGATAATTCTAGCGTTGTATGGCTTGGTTGGAATTGCGTTAGCGACCCTATGGTTACGTCATCAATCTGTATTAAGACAGCGAGATGAAATGCGCACCAAACTTGGTAATTTACAGGGTAATTTAGCTAGCACTTCTAATCGCCTAGATTTACTTTCAAGGGGTGTAGATACTATTCTAGGAGAAACTCCAGAAGTTCATAAATTATTATCAGTCCATAAATCTCTAGAATCGGCAGAATCATTACTTTTTGAGCAGGATGTAACTATCAGTTCCAGCGAGTCTTGCGCTATAGCAACCCATGCAGCAAGATCGATTCTTTCTAATTACTTGAATGATTCAGAAACCGAAGGGAGTGAAAATATATTGCCCGGAATTATTCCTTTAGTACTAAGGCTGGATGCAATTCTTACAGAAGCGGAAATGAAATCTGAAGATTTAGAGCTTAATGGCGATGAACAAAGAGGCTTAGGTGAGTTATTTCATGAATCAGGAAAGTTCGATAGAGCTACAGATTTCTATCGTAGAGCAAATTTACTCTCTCCTGAAAGTCCCTCTATTCTCTTATCCTTGGCATCGATACAAAGAGATGAGGCTGATCTTGACTCTTTAGATAGAACATTAGAGCGTTTGATTGCAATTAACCCGGATGATGTAGATGTGTTAAAAGAACAAGCAATATTACTTTCCGGAAGTGAAGATGAACGTTTGAATCGAAATATTAAGAGATTAAATGCATTAGGTGTTGATTTTCAACTATCTGATGCACATAATGAAATTTCAAATATTATAGATAGAGCAAATGATGCACAGAATCAGATAAATCCACATCTCAAAGAACCATCTACATCGGAAGGATGGGTATCTAAGTCTTCTAAATTACTCCAATTAGGAGAAATCAGGCCAGCCTTAGAATCCATTGAAAGAGCCTTATATCTTGATAATGCTAATTCCGAAGCTTGGTTAATGAAAGCGAAATTATTAGCTGCTGGTGAGAATCAATCGAAAGAAGCCCTTCAAGCAATACGCCGTGCATCGGGTTTAGGTGAATATACAGTACTCCTTGAGAGTGAAATATTAGAAAATGAAGGGAAGTTAGATTCAGCTAGAGCAGTTTTAGAAGAATGGTTGGAAATCAATCCAAATGATGCAGAAGTCCGAGGTCGATTGAGCCTAGTTTTATTCCGAGCAGGTGCTATTGATTGGTCAAAGAGAGTATTGGAAGAAGCACCTACGGAATCTTGGGAAAGCGCATCTTTGCATGTTATGCAAGGCCGCCTACATCTTTTAGCTGCTGATGAGCATAGAGATAAGACCGGCGAACAAGATCATATTTTATTATTAGATGCAACAATTTCTTTTGATTCTGCTATAGAGAAAGACAGAGAGTCGGGCTTAGCTTGGCTTGGTAGGTCACGTGCTCTAAGATATCAAGGGTCAATCAAAGAGGCAGAAATCGCTCTAGTAAGGGCAAGAAGACTGATTCCTGATCACCCCTCGATATCTTTGGAAGAAGCCCATTTATGTTTAGAAATGGGCAAACTAGATCAGGCTAATGCGTTAGTTTCTGAAGCATCGACTAATATTAGAAACCACCCTTCAATTCCTTTCATTAGAGGTATGATTGCAGCGAGGCAGAATCGTTTTATTGAGGCTAAGTCATTTTTCTCAAAGGTTCTCGAAACCGAACCTAATCATATTAGGGCTAGATTGAATAGGTGTTCTGCATCACTATTAGCGAATGACTTAGTAACCGCTCTTGATGACGCAAACTCACTTATTGAAACGGCCCCTGAATTTAACCTTGCAAGGCTAAGGCGTTCTGAAATACTAATGAATCTTGGAGACTGGAAAGAGGCTGAAAGTGAATTGCGCAGACTACTATCACAAGATCCAGAGCATATTATGGCGCTTGTACACTTAGGTGCTTGTATGATTGCTATGAACAAGTCAGAACAGGCAGAAAGACCATTGAATGACGCAATTCGATATGATCCTAATCATTCCGAAGCATGGTACCAAAGAGGACTACTATATCTTGACTTTGGAAGAATAGAGGAAGCGAAATCCGACTTCGAAGCAGCAGCAAGATATGACAACAAACATATCGATGCTAGATTGAGAATTGCAGCCATTCTACACGACGGAGAAGACGCAAATTCTTCTGTTATTGCATGGAGAAAAGTTCTCGATATAGATCCCGAGCATAGATTAGCCAGAAGAAGACTCCAAGAATCTGTCGATAGACAAGAAAATCTGAAGCAGAAGATTTATCCAAAGGGTTGAACAATACGGTATGTTAGCATTGTATATGCCTACATCACTTGGAATAGAGCCAGGACAACAAGCCCCGTTTTTTCAATTACCTAACGCCAATAAAAATCTAGATTCCGACACATTATCGCTAACTGAAACAATGGGCAGTAATGGAGTGATAATAACTTTCACTTGTAACCATTGCCCGTATGTTGTAGGTTCAGAATCTAGAATTGAAAAAATGGCCGCTAAGGCTAGAGAGAATAATATTGGCTTTGTCGGCATTAATTCCAATGACCCAGTTAATTACGAGTCAGATTCTTGGCCTAACATGGTTAAAAGAGCATCTAAAGGTATGACATATGCTTATCTACATGATGCCGATCAATCAATTGCAACACTTTATGGTGCTGAAAGAACTCCAGAATTTTATCTCGTAAATGCATCAGGTACAGTGGTTTACAGAGGTAGGCTTGACGATTCTCCAAGAGATCCGTCCCATGCTACAACTTCAGAACTTTCTGATGCAATTGATTCATTGGTATCCGGAAAAGAAATTTCTGAAACTAGAACTCAGAGTATTGGATGTTCGGTTAAGTGGAAAGTTTAGGTGACAGAATGTCGATGGGTGTCCCAGCTAGAATATTTGCCACCCTACTCAAATTTTCTCCATCTTCCATACAGAATAGACTGTGGAAATGGTGGTATCAACGAATTTCCAAAGCCCATAATAAGGTAGATTTTAGATTTATGAATTATGGTTATATTGACGCAGAAAAACCAGTCTTAGAACCAGAAGATGAACCTTATAGATTATTCATACAACTTTATGAAATGAATATAAGAAATATTGAGTTGAACAACAAGCAGGTATTAGAAGTTGGTTCCGGACGTGGCGGAGGAGCTAGTTGGATTGCTAAGTCTAAGAAACCCTCCAACTTAATTGGAGTAGATTTTTCAAAGGAAGCAGTATCTTTATGCAATAAGTGGTATGAACAGAAAAATCTCAAATTTTTAGAAGGAAACGCTCAAAATTTACCATTTGAAGATAGTAGTTTTGATACGGTATATAATGTAGAATCCTCACATTGTTATGGAGATATGAACAAGTTTGTCAGTGAAGTTTATCGGGTTTTGAGAGAAGGAGGCAATTTCTGCTGGACTGATTTTAGAAACGAAGAAATCATGAAAGAAACGGAAGAGATATTTACCGCTACTGGTTTTTCAATCCTTTCAAAAAAAGAAATCACGGATGAAGTAATAGGTGCTTTGGACATGATAAATGATACCAAAAGAGAGAGAATTACCGAACTTGTCCCAAGAACAATTAGACGTAGCTTTGAGACTTTTGCAGGAGTACAAGGAACTCCAGTATATGATTCATTCAAATCTGGTAAACTAAAATATTACCGATACCTTATGGGGAAGAATTAGTATTGCTCTAAGACTAATTCCGTTTGTGTTGAAGTTATTTCTCCCGGTGCAGCCAACCACATGCGATCTAATAAATTCCTCAATGAAATTGTGTCATCAACATGAACAATTGCCACTAAATCTGCATCGCCACTTATTTCGTAGATACATTCAACTCCTGCCCAACCAGAGTATTCTCCAGCAAGGCTTCCAATTTCTACTCCCGAACCAACTTTGAGTCGGATTAATGCGGTCAAACCTATTCCCGCTTCTCTGATTGTATAACCTCTAATTATGCCATCATCCTCCATTCTTTTCATACGAGTTCTTACAGTACGTTCAGTAACATTTACCTTTTTTGCAATATCTACAAACGGGGCTCTGCCAGCATCTCGAAGGTACGCGAGAATGGCTCTGTCAAGTGAATCTACGTCAACCATGATTAATCCGCAAAGCGAACCCTTTTTGATTGTTATTGTCAGTATGAGTAGTAAATGCTCACTGTTTTTTTCCGTTTTCAAGTAAATATATCTGTTTTATGTCAGAAATCACATTAAGTTGCATTCAAATGAGTCGCCGATTTCTGGCAATACATGTCAGAGGATGATGAGGTAGCCAATCTTCGAGTTCAGGAGTATTTGGATGATGTTTCTAATCTCAATCTTTCAACCTCAAAATCACAATGGTATAACGTGGATGTAGCGACACTCCTGATTAATTGTAAAGTAGTGGGTCACGATATCGATGAAGCTACAGGAGCATCTTTGATTTTTCTTGAGAAAAGTGTGCTAATGTGTTGCTGTGATTCTGGTAAAATGCACCATTATCCAAAACATCTTCTGCATTGTTTTGTGGACGATAAAAGAGACGGACATGATAATCCTGATGGAGTGATATTCAAGGCCGAATTATTTTCTATATCTCCTTCCGAAGAACAACTTTGTTGGGAAGAAGTATGCCATTCTGAAATCCAAGTTCCTAATGTTCAGAATAAAGTATCTCGTTGGTTGGGTTGGCTTAATTCCTAGTTTCTCCATCCCAACATTCAGAGACTAATTCCTTTTGGAACTAATTAATGGGCGGCGTAATCACCGATATTAAAGCGCGCACAATAATTGATTCTAGGGGAAATCCAACGGTAGAAGTTGATTGTTTTGTAGACGAGATTCTCATGGGCCGGGCGGCAGTTCCTTCTGGAGCAAGTACTGGTAGTCATGAAGCAGTTGAACTGAGAGATGGTACAAAAGATTGGATGGGTAAAGGAGTAACAGAAGCGGTGAATAATGTCAATAACGAAATTAAAGATTTGTTGATTGGATTAGATGTATCAAATCAAGAAGAAATTGACGCGTCAATGCTAAGTTTAGATGGCACTAGCAATAAAGGGAGATTGGGAGCCAATGCGATTTTAGGTGCCTCAATGTCAGTAATACGTGCTGCTGAAAACCAATCTAAAAAACCACTATGGTCTTATATTTCCACTACTAATGAGCAAAACTTGCCCGTTCCGTTGATGAATATTCTCAATGGAGGTGCTCATGCAGCATCAAATGTAGATGTCCAAGAATTCATGGTCGTACCTCACGGCTTTGGCAATTTCTCTGATGCTTTGCAAGCCGGAACTGAGATTTACCATTCATTGAAATCTGTATTGAAAGATGAAGGCCTACTCGGAGGTGTTGGAGACGAAGGCGGATTCGCACCAAACCTACCTTGTAATGAAGACGGACTTAGATATTTAATGGGGGCGATAGAAAAAGCTGGTTACTCCCCCGGTACTGAAATCTCTATCGCTTTAGATGTAGCAGCCCAAGAGTTCTTTGATGGTGAAAAATATCATATTGATAATAGAGTTATTGACGGCAAAGAATTAGCAGCATTATACTCGTCTTGGTTAGACAACTACCCTATAGTATCGATGGAAGATCCATTCGGAGAAGATGACTGGCAATCTTGGCGAGATTTTACGAAACTAGAGAGTCATAGAGTACAAGTTGTGGGTGACGATCTGTATGTTACCAACCCATCAAGACTACAGAGAGGGATTGAAGAAGGTGCTTCCAATGCAATATTGATCAAATTAAACCAGATTGGTACCGTTACGGAAACTCTTCAAGTTATTGAAATGGCTCGTAAAGCTAATTTTGGAATCATTATTTCACATAGGTCTGGCGAAACATCAGATGATATAATTGCAGATATTTCAGTTGGTACAAATGCAGGACAAATAAAAACTGGGGCACCGGCTAGAAGTGATAGAGCCGCAAAATATAACCAACTTCTTCGAATATCCGAAGAATGCCCCAATTATAGTGACTTATTCTAATGATGATAGTAGTAACGGCAACACGATAGTTGCATCAGATTCAATTACAAATTGGGGTGTATCTGTATCTATCTTTTCCCAACTAATTTTCTCGTTCGGCGGAGCACCAGAATAACCTCCGTAGGAAGAGCTTGACTCAGAAATTTGAGCAAACCAAGACCAAAGAGCAACATCAAGTCCAACATCCTGTCTTAACATAGGTACAACACATATTGCAAAATCCCCCGCAATCCCCCCTCCAACTTGTAGTAACCCTGTTGGTGAATTATCTTCTCGATACCAGTCGGCTAATGATTGCATGGCATGTAATCCCCCTAACACTATGTCAGGAGACGGTATCGTACAATCAATGACTCTTGCAGTAAGTATATTTCCTAATGTTGAATCTTCCCAACCAGGGACAAATATGGGCAGATTAGCATCTGCTGCTGCTAGTAACCAAGAGTCTTTTGGATCTGCATCAAATTCAAGGTCTCCATGTAATAATAAATCGTATAAATATTCATGGGGATATCTTCTATCTCCAACTGCAGCAGCGTCCTTCCAAAGCTCCAATAGAGGCTTCTCAATATGTCTAATCGCCTCTTCTTCTGGGATTGCAACATCTGTAACCCGATTCAATCCCCTTTTCTGTAATTCTTTATCGTCTTCTGCAGTCCAGTTTCTCCAATCTTTTATCTTTTCATATGATGATTTTGCAACTAAATTGAATAGATCTTCTTCGAGATTTGCACCAGTACAGCAAATTGCATGTATTTTCTGTGACCGAATTGCTGGAGCCAGAGACTTCCCTATCTCTGCAGTTGACATAGCACCCGCCAATGTTATCATTATTCTCCCATCATTTTTTAGAAATTCTTGTAAAGATTTACTACATTCAGCGAGTGCACCAGCATTGAAATGTTTATAATGAAAATCTATGAATTTATTTACATCCATATCAATCACTTTGATGCCTAAATCTTAAAATCTGATCTTTACTAACAACCTTGATATTCTCCATTTCAGAAACTAATCTTTTGTTGATAATATCGATAATTGTATTTGGATCTGAATCACCACAAGTGAAAGCATCAATTGCTAGAATACCCTTATCATAGTAACAATGCGCGCTAACATGACTTTCGTCTAACAAAACAACGGCCGCGAATCCGTTCGGACTTTTACTTCCATCAAACTCCTCGACATGAGAATGAACTTCTCTTACGTTTGAAAATTTAACAGCATAGCGCATCAAATCTAACATCCAAACCCCATTTCGATCTCCACTGAAATCACAATGTGAATAATCTACACAAACCTGTTTTCCGTGTGATTTAATCATAGTTATTCTTCCTCCATATTCTGTTCTATTTTACCCAAACTTGCAGTAAACGCCGGACGCTTACTACAGTATGTGCAACTCTTCCCTTTTGAAATTAAGCCATAACCACAAGTAGTACAATAAAATTTAGCTATTCCAACCACCTCCTTTCGAAGTCGCGGCGTTTTCCATGAAGATATTAAATTATTGTTATTATGCTAACCATTTTTTAATACGCTTCAAACCTTCAAATATAACTTCTTCATCTGCTGCATAAGAAATTCTCACAAAACCTTCTCCGCCTGTGATTAGAGATGCAGGAATTAATTGAACACCTGCTTTTAGGGCACCATCAGCAAATTCAATATCCGTCATCCCCGTCCCAGTAATATCTACAAATGCATAAAACGCACCTTCTAAATCACCAATTCTCAAACCTGGAATTTCAGATAACCCCTGCTTTATTATATTTCTTCTTTTCAAATATTCTGCATTAAATTTCTCTACATAATTGTCACAAGAAAGTGCTACTCTCGCTGCCTCCATCATGAATGTAGGCACATGAGATGCCGAATTAGCTTGTGATTTAATAGCAGCTTTCATAGCATTTTCCGGCCCCGTCAGAAAGCCCAATCTCATCCCAGTCATTGCCCAAGATTTAGACCAACCATTGATTATCAGTGTCCTTTCCTTTCCTCCGGGGCAAGTTGCCGGTGATACATGAGGATAATCAGTCCAATTTAGTCTGGCATATATCTCATCAGAAACTATCCACAAATCATTTTCCACTGCAATTTCAACAATCTCAGAAATCTCTTCAGGAGTGAATACTGCTCCAGTAGGATTATTAGGCGAATTCAACAAAATCATAGTAGTTTTATCAGTTACAGCAGATCTAATGGCGTTAATATCTGGATGGAAGTTATCTTTTCTTACAGGTACATGTACTGGAACTGCACCAATAAATTCTAACATGGGTTCATATGAAGCCCAAGATGGTGCTAACAATATCGCTTCGTCTCCTGGCATTGTAGTAATCATAAATGAATATAGTAAGGCCTGTTTAGCACCGGGAGTGATAACAACGTTTTCAGCTTCAGTTTCTATCCCATGTTTTTCGAAAAGATAATCTGCAACTGATTGACATAATTCCATTGAACCAGCACCTCTCGTATACTTTGTATTCCCATCATTTAATTCTTTAATGGCTGCATTAATTATTTCAGGCGGGGTCTTGAATCCAGGTTCTCCAACAGTCCATCTCACTACTTCTGGACCAGGTGGTTGCAGATAGGGCGCGAAACCAACTCCTAACCCTTCATAGCGCGACGAAACGTTAGGCATGATGTTTAGGGAGTGCACCAACCTCATCAAGATATACGGTTGCAATCCTCTTTCACTTCCAATCAAAATAATAGATTTTTGCAACTTTTGGCTATCTCATGATGATAGGAGCCAAGTGGAATGTGAAGATGAAGGAGAAACTTGGGACGACGAAGGAAGAGCATACTATCATGCATACGATGAGGGCTCAGATCGCGAAAAATAGTTGTTCCATACAATAGATTTTTGATACCCTCTTTCGAAGAATATTCAAACATAATGTCTGTTACGGCTAGTTCACGCATGGGTGGCAGAGTAGCTATGCAGCGGACTGCAAATCCGCGGACCTGGGTGCAAATCCCGGCCTGTGCTCCAATTAAATTACTTCAGCGGATGCTTTTTATCTCCATTCCATATCGTAATGAGGCCCTATATTTTCAATTTCAAAAATATCAGAAACAATCTGAAAGCCGCATCTTGCATACATCGGTACTGCTTTGATTCTAGCATTGCACCATATCCCTGTTTTTTCTTCCTCTGCAATCCTTTGTAACTCATTTACAATCTTAGAACCTATGCCTTTGTTACGATATTCTGAATCTACAGCCATCCCTCTTATTCTATATTTACAACCATCTCTAGAATCAACTTGTAGAGTAGAACATCCTACCATCTTTTGGTTAATATATGCACACAGAAATTTCGTCCTAGAGTCATTATCGACCTTAGGATAATGCTCAGTACCTCTTGGCATACCTATTCTTAAAACTCTAAATCGCAAATCAAGATGATCTTGATTCATCGAATCTAACCAAACTAATCGGCACTCCATAATTACGCGAGTTACTATCACATCAAGAACCCATCTTTAGGGTTGGTTTGAAATCACTTAACGTCTTGGTATCGATATGGTCGAGGAGAAGCCGCCAGACTGGCGAATCTACTTTTTCTTAAGCTCAATTCTTTTAATTAATACAATTTTCATTAAATTTTCTTTCTCTTGGCCCTGGGATTCAAAATCTTTCACTCTTGGAGTGATGGGCCTTACTGGATTGGTTATGTTGTATATTTCTTGGTACCGATTTACATTCAAAAGACGAGGACTGGTGCCATGGCTAGATTTGTGGGAGAATCCTCAGAGTTCTTCAAAGAAATTATTTTTATTTTCATTAATAATTCTTATTTTGTCTTATCTATTAGGAAGAGATCAACTCTTCTTCCCCGACCCTACATCATTGATTTTTTCCTTAATTGCTTTACTTACTTTTATTCAAGCAACTTATGTATTTCTAAGCGTTACAATTCTTTCTGACGATTGAACTATCTTTTGCCGGGTTTCCAGAATTGTAATGGTAAAGGTTCTTTTCCTTGCATTGCTCTAAACGCTAAATGGTCTGCTCTTTCATTCCAACGATGCCCTCTATGAGCTCTTACATGCTCTTGAGTTAAATCTCGAAGAGAAGAAACTTCTTTCCATAATTTGTGTACATTCAAAGCCAATTCTTTATTCGCCTTAGCTTTCCAAATACCAGTGCCTATTTTTAGAGCATATTGCGAATCCCCCCTAATCACAGCTGGAGCGTCACTACCCTCGACTAGTAGCCATTTTAGGGAGTGAGCAAGAGCACAGAGTTCTGCTGTATTATTCGACCCAACTTCTGAACCAATGTAATCTTTAGATTTTTTTTCAGTAATAACAGGACCACTTTTTTCAGTAATTATCTCTCCTTGCCCTTTACCTAAACCAGTATCGCCTATTACTACACAAAACCCCCATCCTGCAGGAGTTTCTGATGATACATTTCTGTTTTCTTCGCAAGATCCATCAACATAGATTGAAATCTTACTGGGATTGACCATTACTTATTCCTCGATCAGAGACTTGTATGCAGCAGCATCAAGAAGTGCATCAAGTTCTCCAGGATTATCCATTTTCATTTTACAAATCCAACCTTCACCATATGGGTCGGTATTTATTGTTTCAGGAGCATCCTCTAAATCTTCATTTATTTCTGTAACTTCTCCAGAAACTGGCGCATATATTTCACTAACAGACTTAACTGATTCAACATTGGCAAATGAATCCATTGATTTAACAGATACTCCTAACTCAGGTAATTCTACCCAAACAACATCTGTTAAAGCATTCTGAGCATAGTCGGTAATTCCAACAGTAATATCATTTCCTTCGACTTTAATCCATTCGTGCTCTTTGGTATAAATCAGTCCTTCAGGTATCTCGCTCATGGGTATCGCCAAGCCTTACGAAGGTATTCCAAGAGTCAAGGTTTCGCTTCCCTATTCTTCTTCTAATTTGGTTTCTAAATGTTTTTTTTCCATTTCAGACCATCCTGAACCCATATTATCTCCACTGGCATCTAATTGTTCCTGTTTGAGCCTGGCTCTCATTTCATCCTCTTCTTCCCGGCTAATCCATCTATCAAAAATTCCCTTCTCATGCTCTTTCCCTTTAGAAAAATGGAGTAATAAGTACATCACAATACTAATGAGAAGAATAATTGGAAATATAACTGCAAAGATATTTTCTTCTTGACATTCGCTACCATCACAACCCAATATCTGAATCAGGCCCTCAGATATTGCCAGTGCAGTCATTAACAAGAACGACAGAATTACTCCAATCAAAATTCTTTGAACTCTATTTGCTGGTGAATCCACAAAAAATCACCACAGGAGGACGTATATTATCTCATCCATTGTTTTACTCCAATAATTTATGGATTTTGTAAGGTAACAGCGCTCGATTGACTGGAGTTACTTCTAACACCCGTCCATCATCTCTTCTACGTATATCTTGTAATAATGGGTGCCTGCTCTTTTTGTGCAAAGTCATCAAAGTAGGTTTATCGTATTCTAAAGCTACACGAACAGCTGCAACAAATCCCTCACTTTCCACAGAAAATTTTCCAACCTCATCGATTACTAAAACCTCACATTCATCTAGTGCATCAAGTATCGCAGGTACTGCGACTCTGTCTAGTTCAGTAGGGTCAATCCCATATCCTAAGATACGAGTTCTAGAATCTATATTCCGATGTGCAATAACTCCCTTGTCTCCAGTCCTCACATTGACACAGGCGTACCCGACCCTTTCGCCATTTTCTATTATGGCTTCAGTTTGAACACCACCGATAATATCTTTGTATGTCTTTCTCGAATTATTTTTCCTTTCATCTTGTACCATCTGGATGACTTTTTGCAATACAGCGGACTTACCTGATCTAGGTAATCCAGTGATACCAATCTTTGGATATATTCCCATATTACAACCCTTCATTTGTTTGCTTCACGACGCAAGACGGTTTCACCGAGGCTAAGCGTATGTATTAATGGGTTTGGTATTTTTTAGTCAGAAAAACCGAAGAAAGGAAAATAATTACCGGAAACCGAAACAATGATTTCCGCTTTGTATCATTACATTGTCATTGAACGTATTTTGTTTGGTTTAGGGAATGGGAGATTTTCAATTTCATAATTATTGACATTATTATTAGCAGCCCATGCTCGAGACCAAAGGTCCAGTGTTTCCGAATTTAAATGTACTGCTAACCAATTCAACCCCTTGTCTACAGAACCATGTTCTTCTGCAATCCTTTCCATTACTTCAGTAGGTAATTCCAAGAAGTTAACTGAATTTCCTAACACACAATCAGAAGGCACCACAGCCCATCTCAATCTTCTTTCCAACTGAGCATTTACTATAGCTTGACAAGCAAGTCTTGGTTTTCCTTTAGGCCTAATTGACCCGGTCCATTTTGCTTGTGACCTTTGAACAGAATCTTCTTTTAGACCGCCAACATATGCAGGATGAACTATACTAATATCATCGCCCTTAGTGGAGAAATGAGTCCCTCTGATGAAAGCAGTTCCTCTAGAGCCTGGTTTCCAATCTGTAATTTCTTCTGACCAGTTAGTTTGATCAATTTCTCCCACTCTTACTCTAATTGGTTTTCCAGTAGGGTTTAACCAATTACTTTCTTCAGATAATTTAGGTTGTTCTGCAAGTTCAGAAATGGCTCTGACAATTCTTCTTCTGTCATATTCATCTCTTGGCATCCTAGGAACTGACCAATTTCCATCAGTCCAACTACTCCATGATTTTCGAATCATATCAAAAGTAGGAACACTATTTGCTAATCCATTTTGTGGAGTTATTTCGTTGGTATGCAGAGGGCCATAACTAGTCATAATATCCGTTTCTCCACCCTTTGTTATTCCTATCACCAAAACACCTTGCGAAACACCAGGGAAAATTCTTTGATTTTCTGGGAAGGACCAAGATGAATTCCACCTATTCTTTTCAACCATCAATCTACGCAGAGGAATACTACTTTTCTCCCTCAATAGTGAATCGGGAACAATCATCCTCACTCGCCCATCCTTTCTAACAAGCTGCATCCCTCTTTCTAAGAATAAACGATATAGATTCACATTTCCTCTGAGGGTTGAGAATCTTCTACTTCCATCTTTGTTTGTTGTATTTCTTAACTGTCTAGATAGTTCTTTTCTCAATTCACTACCTTCTGGATGGCCTCTAAATCTATCTTTAATTCTTAACCAAGGAGGTCTGCAAACTAGTAGACCCGGCTTCTCATCCCATGGCCATTCTCCTCTCAAAGCATCTCCAGATTGAACCGTGTTTTCTAGTATTTTCTCGACTTCCTTTCTCCCAATTTTTCCTACATCGCCCTTTCCATCTAAGTCAACAAGATCACATCTTGAAAGAGCGATTAAGATTCTCCGACGAGCGCACTTAATTGCAATCTCAGAATTATCTAACATCTGAAAACCCTTCAGTAGAACTAAAGTATCTTTCTTTCTTTCCTCAGGAGTAAATTTTTCGCTTCTATCTGCATGTATTCTAATTAGTCTGGCTGCGAAGACACCAGCTCCGACCGATGGATCTGCGAATGGTATTGCAATACCAGAACGTGTTTGTAAACCGTCTTCATCACTATTCGATTGATTATTTTTATCTTCAGTTACATCTTGATTAAACTGCTGTGCATATGCCCTGAAGCCAGGAGGCAGAGCAGAAAGAGAAAGTGCTGCCGAGGGTTCTTTGGAAACTTCTTCTTTGGTATCTTTTAATTCATCAGAAAGTATAGCTTCTGCAAATTTTGCAGGTGTGGCGTAAGCTCCTCTAGGAGATCTTCCATCACTCTCTGCCTCGTATCGAGCCAATAGATGGTCTAGAACCGCACCCGGGTCTGACAGAAGACCTGCAGGCAGTGTAGGCCAATGATTGGGTAAAGTGGCAGCAATGGGTATTCCATGACGTGTAGCTTCTTCCCAAGAGTCTAACCAAGTTTCCAGTTGTTGAACCCTATCGGAACACTCTCTGTCAAGCCTTGCGTACCAACCGGATGCGTCACTAACCATAGAAATACAAAGGTCGCGACAAGGGTCCCCTCTTTGAAGGAGTCGGCTCAAAACAGGGTCTCTTCCCTATCGTTTTATATGTCTAAAGCAAAATGATCTTGTTCCAACTCAACAACTATTTGTTTTTGTAGTAGCCAAGTTATTGCTTCATCAACCTCTTCTTCTCTTATCCCAATTTCACTTAATTCTTGTAGTAGTAAATCAAAGTGTATGGAAGTAAGGCCCTTTGAATTCAATAATTCCATTACATGAATAATATGTTCAGAAACAATTGCTAACAACGGATCATCTCCAAATTCTAGATTAGTATAATCAACAGCTGGAAAACCATCTATTTCATTCTCATCATTTTTAATTTCTGGATCTTGTTTTTTCTCATCATCGTAGACATCAAAGAGATTTTTCTGATGCGGATCTTTCCAAACTACTCCTTCAGCGACTTCTCTATGTCTTTTGAGACGCTTTGCTAATGTCTCTAATCTGTGTAGACGCTGTTCAAGACGTAATTTCTCTCTTCCCAGTTGCCCTTCAATAAGTTGTAACTCTTCTTTTGCCCTCTCGTCTAGCCACGTAGATATATCCCATGAAGGATCAAGCCTGAGCATCGTTTCCCATAGTTGTGCAATTGATTCAGGCAAAGTTCTGACATCGATTCGAGGACTCCCTTCACTATCATCAGAAGTGTGTTCCATGTCGTCTGATTTGTAGTGGACCTCTATCAAGTATCGTGTCTACAATTGTCAATTGTCGAATAGTTGGATTGATGAAGGAAAAGCATCTGCCGTGTATCATGACAGAGTACAGACTGACCGTACTGCCGGGTGATGGAACTGGTAAGGAAGTAATGGCAGAGGCTATGCGAGTCTTATCCGTTTTTGAAAAAAATAGTCCAATTTCTTTCAATATCACAGAAATTCCTTGTGGAGGTGAGTATTATCTTGAAACAGGTAGAGAATGGCCAAAGGGTTCATTTGAACATTGTAGAGATAATTCAGATGCGATTCTACTTGGCGCTATTGGTTGGCCGGGCGCGCGCCTCCCAAATGGCGACCTTGCAGGCGGACAAGTAATCCTTGGTCTCCGCTCTGGATTGAATCTATATGCTAATGTTCGTCCAGTTAAATTATTTCAAGGAGTAAAGCACAAAGTACACGGTATTCACAAAGATATCTGGGACCCTAACCTTGTAGACATGGTAATGGTCCGTGAGAATACAGAAGGATTGTACCATTCGTTACTGAGGCGTATGTCTCAGAAGGCAATTGGTGAGAAAGATGACCCGATGGTCATAGAAAAGTTTCCTGGATTAGACGGAGAAGTAGCCTGGGATACAAGGCCGATTTCAAGAATAGGTAGTGAGCGTGTAATTAAGTTCGCATTTGATTTGGCAGAGCACCGTCGGAAGAAGCTCGGTAAACCGCAGAAAGTTACCTGTGTTGACAAATCGAATGTAACACGTGGTTGCCAATTATTTAGAAAAATCTTCCACGAGATAGCAGAGGAAAAGTATCCAGAAATTGAGATTAATGAAGCGTATATTGATGCTTTTACTATGTGGTTAATGAGAGATCCAGAATCATTAGATGTCGTAGTACTACCAAATATGTTCGGCGATATTGCTACAGATTTAGCATCGGTTCTCCAAGGAGGAATGGGTATGGCAGGGAGTGCAAATCTTGGACCAAAACATATGCTATTCGAACCAGTTCACGGCTCTTCTCCCAAACATGCAGGCAATAATACTGTAAATCCTATGGCAACTCTTTCATCATTACAAATGATGTTTGAAGCCCTTGGTTTCCGAAAAAATGATACCGATTTAGATAAATGTGCTGACATATTAATGCAGGCAATGGAGGAACATTTTGCTGAAGGAGGATGTGTAACTTACGATTTAGGAGGAGATGCATCTACGAGCGACGTTGGTGAAGCAATTGCTGAACGTTGTGAAAAATTATTGAAAGAAGCATTCTGATTATTCATCTAAGTTATTAGAAATAATTTTCAGAGTCTCTTTAAGCGCCGAATTGTTATTCCACTTAGTAACATTTGATGAATCTGCAATAACATATTCCAATAACAAATCTGCCATTCTTGATACCTCATCAACTATAGTTACTGTAGCCATCTTTGCACTTCTAGAAAGTGGATTTAGATCAACAACCAATACCTCTTTTCCTAAGGAAACCAACACCTCACACCTATCGCCATCTTCAAGAGGAACTAAAATGACATCTGCTTTCTCAATCCCTTCAGCAGAACATATTGCCCTAGGGCCCTCTAATCCGTTAATTCGTCCGTCTTCTTCTCTTCCAAGAATCCTAACCGACATTACAGCGACCCCCCAATCTCCTTTCCATTTGTCTGGATTTCTTTCTTTTGAAACATTCAACTTCTGTAATTCTAGAAAATCATAAAGTAACTTCATTCTTTCTTTAGTTCTATAATAGATATTTATTTCAATAGGGCATTGTAAAACCGCAGCAACCCGAATTAGAGCCTTTCCAGCTAGTACCGCTGTATTTCCATTTACAGAAATCACAGGACTCTTTGCCGAAATTAATCTAGCAGCAGATTCTTTTATCGATAGTTTTGCAATTTGGCTAGTTTTTTCTCCCAGAAGATAATCAAAAGCCTCACCTCTTCCATGTGCAATCATTGCAGAGTCTGCCAGTAACCCTTTTTTTGTAGCTTCAACTATTGTTTTTCTAGAAATCAAAGACTTCCTTCTAGGATGACTTTCGGGAATTTCTGCCACTCTATTTCACTCCTTCAATTATTAGCGAGATATCTAAAGGCCTCACTCCTCTATTCATCGCTGATGTTGATATTAGATCTACGCCACTAGATGACCATTCAGAAATACTATCTTTTGTGATTCCGCCAGAGCCTTCCAATATACACCATTTCCTCAAATCAAGTTTTTCTAGTTCCGTAACCACAATTCTAGCAGTCATAGGACCCATATTATCAAGTAATAATACTACAGAATCGGTTGTAGAATTTCCTCTCTGTTTTTCAGACCACGTTTCAGCCGCTAATATTGCTTCATTGACATTTTGAACTTCTATAACAGTAAATTTTGAATTTTTCTCCAAATCTATCTCTGAAATTAATTTTTTCATAGCATCATTTTGATCTTCACCGCTCTCAATTGCCGATGCAAAATCATTTTCTTTCAACATTAGTGCATCTGACCGAAATAGTCTATGTGTTAAACCTCCTCCAACATGAACAGCCCATTTATCTAAAATTCCCCATTCAGTTTTTCTCGTACAGGCTAATTGAATATTGCTAGAGGTAGATTTCCATTCTGATGTAGTTGTGGAAATCCCTGAAAGTCTCCCCAACAAATTTAGCATCACTCTTTCTACTTTCAAAATTTCAGAAGAGATTCCAGAAATTTGTAAAACATGTTCCTTTTCTTTTACTAGTTCACCCTCACTAATCTTCCAGTCATATGAGCAATTTGGAGCATGTCTATCTAACAGTCTGTTAATTACAAATTGTCCACAAATCACTCCTTTTTCCTTTGCTATCAGTTTAGCCCTCACTGAATTATTTGATCTCCCTTCTTCACTAATATCATCTGCTAGCATAGTTTCAATCCAGCGATCCATTGAGTGAGAAAAAATTTCACTAGGAAATCCGTTGTCAACCAATAGTCTCGACCTATCATGAGGAAGGCTCATCACAGTATTGCGAATCTAACATATCACTTCAACCGTCCGAATCACCAATTTACCAATAAAAGATGATTTATTACACCTAAAATATCTTCAAGTCATAATTATTGAAGTGAGTTTAGTGTAGATTCTATTGCACCTAAGCACGCCAATAAATCATCCACAGTACTTCGAACTGTAGCTAAATTTTCTCCTGAAACAACAATTTTTAATTGACAATCTTCTTTATTTTGTATGATTTTTGCATCGAATGTATCTGGGTCATCGGCTGAAATTCCAGCCAATAAGGCTTCAATATGGCTACGAGAACCATTCATTTCAAGAGTCGTAGAAACACTCTTCATGGACATCGCAAGACCCTAAGGCATATCTTTCCTCTTGTCTCCCGTTCTTTGTGAGTGGCGACCCAGTTCCGGATGTTCCCTTGTTAGCGGGTATGGGGGGAGTCAATTCTTCAGAATCTCAAAGTATTCATTTTGGACGTAAAGCCATAATACTTACCAGAGGAAAAAATACCAAAGAAATGTCATCTTTAGCTCAAACAATGGGTATAGAAATTGTAGATATTATATTGCAAAAAGGCAAACCAAACTCTAGAACATATTTTGGAACTGGTAAATTACAAGAGATTTCAGAAGAATTAAAAATGGCTGGAAAAGGACATATTTGGGAGAAAGTTGACCTTATTTTGATACATAGTAATCTTAAGCCTAGTCAGTTAGTCAATATTAATGATTTAACCTCAATTGAAACTTGGGATAGAGTGAGATTATTGCTAGAATTATTTACAATTCACGCATCTTCAGTTGAAGCTAGAGTACAAGTTCGTATTGCCAGACTGTTAGCCGATCGTTCAGTTTTAAGAGAATTGATTCATCGTGAGCATACTGGAGAACGCTTGGGTTTTGGAGCCGGCGGACAAACTGGCTGGAGTAATATAATGACGGCTGTAGGGCATGAAATTGCCAAACTTAGGCGCAAATTGAAGAAGATGGGCTCCTCTCTTTCCGAAAGAAGAAGACAAAGGTCGAAATCAGGTGCTTTGACGGTCGGATTGGCAGGCTACACAAATGTGGGCAAATCTAGTTTATTTTCTGCTCTTTCAGGAAAACCAGTATTAATCAAAAATCAATTATTTTCGACACTAGAAACAACAGTTGGGAGAATGGCTAATCAACCCAGAATATTGATGGTAGATACAATTGGATTTATTGATAATATTCCTGCAGAATTATTAGATTCATTTTCAGCTACTCTACAGGAATCACTATCTTGTGATATGTTGTTACTGTTAGTGGATGCTTCCGATGAACCAGATGAGATTCGTCGTAAACTCGCAACTTCTCGTAGAGAACTTTTTGGAAGGATTGATGATGGAAATAGTCACAATACAATTGTAGTTCTAACAAAAATAGATCTTTGTACAGACGAAGAAATTCTGGAAGCAAAGGAAATAGTACATTATTACAGCCCTTTTGAATCTGTAGCCGTTAGTGCCATAAGTGGACAAGGGATAGATGAATTGAGGTCAGGAATAATGACGGTTTTACATGGTCCTCCTGTAATAATTAGTGTAAATCCTCCTCAGAAAGAAGGGGATTTGGAATTAGTTGAACTAATTGCTAGAGTTCACCGTGAAGCCTTAGTGATTGATGTACAGGTTAATTCAGAAAATACTCAGATATCTGGTTGGATGGGTAAAGCAAATATGGCCAGAATAACCAAAGATCATCCAGTACAAATTGAGATAAGTAGCTGATTCAGATATTTGATAGAACTTGCATCCTATTATACCATGGCCAAATCACATTATGTTTCTCAACAATGTCGAAACCGTTCAGTCCTTGCATTGATCTGAGTATTCCATAATTAGCAAAATCAGCACCATTAGGTCTCTTGCCACCAAAGAATTCTCCTTCTATCCCAGAAGACATAGAATCTAATTGAGTTTGTAAGTTTGTACGAGGAGGTTCATTGAACATTTTTGCACGACTTCTACCAATCATTCGCATGACAATAGCGCCTAGCCATTTACTCACAATCCTATCTTTCAAACTAAACTTATCTACCTTAGTTACATAGTCCAATGCATGTAGTGATGTGCGATAGTTCTTGTAAATAACAGCAACAATACTTTTACCTAAAATATCATTTGAAAATTTCATCCACTTATCTTGTTCAGCATCTTCTCCCTCTCTTGGGAATTTATTGCCATGACTCTCATCAATGTAATGTAAGATATCATTAGAATCGTTTACGTGTGTCCCATCACTATCTACAAAAACAGGTACCTTTTTCCAATCTGACCATTTTAATTCAGTCTTTTTCATAGGATCAACTTCAACATTGGAGAATTCTATATCTCTTGATTTCAATAATGATTTAACTTTCAATGAAAATGGACATGTTGCATAAGTGTAAATTGTTGGTTTTCCTTCAACAGAGCGTTCAGGAACTTTGTTTGGTTGAACTCCTCCAAAAGGCTTGTCTTTCAAATCAATTTTCTTGGCCATGATTCCGCGAAAGCAACTCATATGTCAAGGTTCTGTATCAAATGTTCATACAAAAAGACAAATCTAGATATTACAACTATCTATAACTATTATTTCAGCCGTTAGTCTATGAAATCCTATGAAGGAGAAACGTCCGCCTGTCCTATTGTGACTACGCTGTTTACTTCTGAATCTGTGTCTGCCGGCCATCCCGACAAAGTTTGTGATGCCATTTCAGACGCAATCGTAGACGCTTGTCTTTCCATTGATCCAATGTCACGAGTGGCTGTTGAGACCATGGTCAAGGGAAAATCTGACAAGGCAGTAATTATCTTAGCTGGAGAAGTAAGTCTATCCGGCAATCCTCCTGAATATGAACAGATTGCTAGAAATACGGCAGCAAAAATAGGATACACCTCTCATAACATTGGCATGGATGCTACAAATCCTGAATTATGTGACGTTCAAGTTCATATCACCACTCAATCTCCAAACATTTCACAAGGAGTTGATGGCAATTCAGATGACGATGTAGGCGCTGGAGATCAAGGGATGATGTTCGGCTATGCGTGTACAGAGACAGAAGCAGAAGGTGAATTAAGTGGAAGATATTTTCCTCTTCCAGCAGCATTAGCACAAAGAATATGTCGAAGATTAGATATGATCGTTCAAAACAATGAGATTCCATGGATTAGGCCCGATGGTAAAAGCCAGGTCACTGTAGAATATGATGATTCAGGAAATCCTAGCCATGTCCATACAGTAGTAGTTGCAGCACAACATGATTCCAAACTTAAGGATAGATTCGATGGAAGTGAAGAATTAGAACACCAATATGTTACAGATCAAATCCGTAAACATGTTGTTGAGCACGCCATCCCATCACATTGGTTAAGACATGGATATCGACTTGTAGTTAATGGAACTGGAAGATTCGCTGATCCAGGGGGGCCATATTCGGATGCAGGAATCACAGGCCGTAAAATCATCGTTGATACTTACGGAGGAATGGGTCGTCACGGCGGCGGAGCATTCAGTGGCAAAGATCCAACGAAAGTAGACCGTTCAGCGGCTTACTATTCTCGCTGGGTGGCTAAACATATTGTTGCCTCAGGTTTAGCAACAAGATGTGAGATCCAAGTTGCATATGTAATTGGAGTTTCACAACCTGTAAGTTTGCATGTCAATAGTTTTGGTACTGGCACTATTACTGACAACGAACTAGAACAAAAAATCAACACTATTTTTGATTTTAGACCTTCAGCAATTGTCCGTGATTTGAAACTAAATGAACCTCGATACAGTATAACATCGTCAGGTGGGCACTTTGGCCGCCCTTCAGATTCACAAGGTAATTTTGAATGGGAAAGGCTTGATGAGAACAGAATTAATGCCTTGAAATCAAATTAGTTACCTTTGAAATCATATATTTACGACCGATGAGCACTTGAATAGGTTGTACGCCGGAGTGCTATGGTTCGTGAGCTGGTAAGGCTAGATGAGATACACCGAACCTTTGGTCCGTTGACTATTTTGGAAGGAGTAAATCTTCGAATTGACGAAGGAGACAGGATAGGAGTTGTCGGCCACAATGGTGCAGGTAAGACCACTCTCCTAAGGACAATATCAAATCAAGATCAAGATATGGGAGACATTACTTTTGCACCAGGATTACGTTTAGCATTTCTAACTCAGATTAGAGATTTGGACGAAGACGCAACTTTAGGTGCGGAATTAAATCGACGAGGGCGGCAGTTCCAAGAACTCGTAGATAAAATCACGGACATTGAAGCAAAAATGGCATTACCATCATTTTACGAAGGAGATTGGCAACCAACAATGGAAAGATATCAAGAGTTACAAGCTTTAATGGCACGTTCAGGTGGAGGAGATGTTGCCGGACATGCTCAAGAGATACTGAAAGCTTTAGATTTAGCTCATCACCCAATGGAAACGAAACTTTCTTCTCTTTCTGGAGGTGAAAAAGCGAAAGTTGCCCTCGCCAGACAATTGGTTGGATTGAAAGAAATAGATTTATTATTTTTAGACGAGCCAACAAATCATCTAGATTTACAAACACTTGATTGGTTAGAAAATTTTCTTTTAAGCTTCCAAGGTGCTTTATTGGTAGTAAGTCACGACAGATATTTCCTCGATAGAGTATGCAATAATATTGTTGAAATACAGGATGCACACTCCAAAGGTTATCCTGGTAATTATACCTCTTATCTCAAACAGAAAGAATTATTTCTTCAAACCTTAGAAGATAGAATTGACAAGACGCAGAAAGAATTGAAGAGGCTAAAGGGTGCCATGAAATCTATGAAAAGCAACAATAAATACGATAAATCAATATCTCAGAAACATTTCATGATAATGCGTTCAGAGCGCGAATTAAAGTGGCTGAAATCGATAAAGCCAAGACAAAGGAGAATGCTTAATTTTTCTTTACAAGCAACAGAAAAATCTAGCCTCGAGGTGTTAGATTTCCATAAAGCCCATCTAAGTTTTGACGGTATGAAAAGACCAATTCTCCATGGCCTCGATGTCGGAGTTCGGAGGGGGCAAAAAATTGGG
>Ga0222719_10001124_pt1 | contig 26452 bp, 18 predicted proteins | sample C33_34DmetaG_FD_165039 | JGI IMG/M metagenome (GOLD analysis project Ga0222719, IMG submission 165039) | Estuarine water microbial communities from San Francisco Bay, California, United States - C33_34D | ecosystem: Environmental > Aquatic > Marine > Unclassified | place: USA: California...
CTATCAAATTGAGCAACTCCGTTGACGCCAGTTCAATATACCGGTATTGAACACTCTGAAATCCACTGGCTGGGGTCAAGGTGTGCCGAAATTGTTCGTATTGTTTTGGGTCCATACCATCTTTCATAATAGTAAAAGAGGTGGTTAGCATGTCAAAATATCGGCTGGCTCTAGAGAGTTTTTCCTGGAAGACAAGACCTGTGAGTTCCTTCATTTCTGCTAATTGCTGTATTTCCCATAGAATCAATTTGAAAAGCAATTCGTTGATTTGATGATAGGTTATAAATACCAATTCATCGGGGAAAACGGTGCGTTGAGTTTGCAAATTTAACAACACATCGGTTTGAATATAATCCCAATAAGTGAGCAATTTGGCATGCTGTAATCCTTCTAAAAAAGGTTCAGCATCGCGGTCTACGGCTTTGAATTTGGCATCCAGCCCTTTCAATAGTTCCTCTCTTCTTTTGGTATCTGACATTTTAGAATACTACTTCAAATGAATGTTTTAGCCCTTTGAACGCAACCAAATCGGCGCGAACCGAGCCTACTCTCAAATCGGCTTTAACGCGTAGCGGAATCCTGTTTTTGTCTGCACTAACCCAAATGGTAATGCTTTCTTCGGCACGAAAAACACGATCGGCTTTTACTAATGGTCTAAATTTATAGGTTTTGACTGTTCCAAATTCTGTTTCTAAAGTTTCCTCCCCTAAATATCGTAACCTAAACTCTTCCCTTTCGTTGTCAAAAAATAAAGGTATATTCACCTCCATATTATCTTTAGGATCAATACCATCGTAGTAATTTCGCAAATAATAGTAGGCCGAAATCAGGTCTTGTGTCTTGGGAGCGATTTTGCTGGTATTGGTTTTTCCTGTTTCCTTATCCGTTAGTTTAGCCTCTAATTTTTGATGATCAAAATTGATTTCCACATCCTTTGTGTACCCACCTTCATCAATTTTTCTAATAAATTTATACGGCAATCCAGATACTTGGTCAACATAACTTTCATAAAGATCCTCTACTTTGAAAAACCACTTAATAGCTCCTGTTGTTACACCCTTGCCTACGATATGATAAACGGGCTTGTTGTTAAACATAGTTTCTTTCACAGATAAAGTAGCATCACCTGCCTTGAGCCAACCGCTGTAACTCATCTTAAACTTGAACCATTCTCCACCTTGGAAAACTTCAGACTGTGCCCCAGCCAATTGATTCAACAAAAAAGCAACTACTAAAACACATCTTCTCATTGACCTCTCCTTTTGCTCCAATTAATGCAAGAAGCATTCCAAAACAATTCGACCTGCTTATAATGTTCCACGCTGTGCTTGTTCTCGTTCAATCGATTCAAAAAGTGCCTTGAAATTGCCCGCTCCAAATCCTCGGGCTCCCATTCTTTGTATGATTTCAAAAAATAGAGTCGGTCGATCTTGAATGGGCTTTGTAAATATTTGTAGCAAATAACCCTCTTCATCGGCATCCACCAATACAGAAAGTTTTTGCAATTCTTTAATATCTTCTTTAATCATATGATTGTGCGCACCTAATCGCTCAGGTATAGCATCGTAATAGGACTGTGGTGGTGGTGGTAAAAATTCTACTCCTCTTTCTTGCAAAGCCTTAACCGTACTTAATATATCGTTGGTAGCAACAGCAATGTGTTGTACACCTGGCCCTTCATAAAAATCCAAATACTCTTCGATTTGTGATTTTTTCTTGCCTTTGGCTGGCTCATTGATAGGAAATTTTATTCGCCCATTGCCATTGCTCATCACTTTACTCATCAAGGCAGAGTATTCCGTATGAATTTGTTTGTCATCAAAACTCAAGAAATTGACAAATCCCATAACGTCTTCATACCACTTAACCCACTGATTCATTTCACCCCATCCCACATTACCTACCATATGATCGACATATTTCAGTCCTATAGGAGAAGGTCGATAGCTGGGGTTCCACGCGCGATAACCCGGCAAAAACAAACCCTTGTAATGGCGTCTTTCCACAAAAACATGTACTGTATCGCCATAGGTATGAATCCCAGCCCTAACTACGCTACCGTGCTCGTCGGATTCTTCCTGAGGCTCAAAAAATGATTTGGCTCCTCGAGACACTGTAGCCTCATAGGCTTGACGTGCATCTTCTACCCATAGGGCAATAACCTTGACACCGTCTCCATGTTTTTTTAAATGGGCTTGAATTGGTGAGTCGATTTTCAATGGTGTGGTTAAAACCAATCTAATTTTATCTTGCTGCAACACATAACTAGTTCGGTCCTTTGACCCTGTTTCTAAACCAGAATAAGCCAAAGGCTGAAATCCAAATGCTGTTTGATAATAATGAGCCGATTGTTTCGCATTACCAACGTACAATTCGACATAATCAGTTCCAAGAAGAGGTAAAAAATCCTCTGCCTCTTCAAATATTTTTTCTAATCCGTATTCAACGGGGCTAATACTTTTACTCATTTGATATTATTTTGATTCGGGTTCAAGCCACGATTGAAAATATGTTCCGTCCGAAATTTTCATTGCGGCTTCTGTTACTTGTAATGGTTTAAAGGTGTCGACCATAACCGCCAACTCGTCAGTCTTTGTTTGGCCAATACTTCGCTCCATGGCTCCTGGATGAGGCCCATGTGGAATTCCTGCTGGATGCAGTGAAATATGCCCTGGCCCAATATCGTTTCTACTCATGAAATCGCCATCTACATAATATAGGACTTCATCACTATCTATATTGCTATGATTGTAAGGGGCTGGTATGGCCTCTGGATGATAGTCATAAAGTCTTGGCACAAAACTGCAGACCACAAAAGCACTGGTCTCAAATGTTTGGTGTACTGGCGGAGGTTGGTGTACCCGACCAGTGATTGGCTCAAAATCGTGAATGGACAAGGCATATGGATAGTTAAAACCGTCGTAGCCAACCACATCGAAAGGATGCGTAGCATAGACCATATCGAACATCAGGCCACCTTTTTTCAACTTAATGGTGAATTCGCCAATTTCATCGTGGGTTTCTAGCTCATTTGGCTGTCTGATGTCTCTTTCACAGAAAGGCGAATGCTCTAATAATTGTCCAAACCAATTGCGATAGCGTTTTGGGGTGTATATGGGATGAAAAGACTCAACAATGAACAGCCTGTTGTCCGTGTTGTCAAAATCAATTTTGTAAATCATTCCTCTGGGAATAATCAGATAATCTCCATACTTAAAATTCAGATTCCCAAGTTGAGTTCTAAGCTTTCCCGAACCTTTATGAATGAATATCATTTCATCGGCATCGGTATTTTTATAAAAGTAATCCGAGGTGGTTTGTTGTGGGGCAGCCAAAACGATATGACAATCGCTATTGACTAAAATTGGTGTTCTACTCTCTAAATAATCTATGGCCGGCGGCACCTCAAAACCTTTCAGTCTCAGAGAGTGCATATTTACTTTTTTAGCAATTTTAGGTTGACAATCTATACCCTCTCCAATGTTTCTTACTTGAGTAGGACGATGAACGTGGTAGGAATTGGTCGACATTCCGTCAAAGCCAATGGTGCCAAAAAGTTGCTCATAGTAGTAGCCCCCTTTTGGGTTTTTAAAAATGGTATGTCGCTTTTGCGGAACCTCACCAAGTTTGTGATAAAATGGCATGTGTTTGATTTAAAGTTTTAGCGAATTTGAGGTCTAACAAATATCGCAAAAAAAAAGGGAAGTGTACAATTTTAAAACCAAAAACCGAAGTTTACCATCCACAGACTTTGATGAGCCTTTGGTTCGTAGGAATAGGTAAATTCAACTGGCCCGAGAAATGAGTCTAGGGCATAAATTGCTGCCAATCCTGTATGCGTCGGTGCGGTGGCCCATTGGCCTGAAGCCCACAGTCGGTCATCCACATGGCCTCCATTGACTAAAAACTTCAAATGATGCCTGTTGTATATGTTGTAATCTATGACAAATGTGGCCTTCACAAAGTCTTCACCAATAAGAGTTAAAGGACGGTAACCATAGAAAGGGATGTAATTGTTGATTTGACGGCGAACATTACCCCCGAGGCCAAAATTGAAAAACCCAATAGGATTCTGACCAATGGTAAATCCTCCTGAAGTACTCATGGTAGTGGCAACTTTATCGGACAATTGCCATGTTTTTCCAAAATAGCCATGAGTAGTCAAAAACGGCTCAAAATCCTGTGAATTGCTAGAGAGATACCAGTCTGCTTGGCCCTCAAACAAAAATCCTTTGGTTGGAAAAAACTTGCTGTCTAAGTTGTCAAACTTCAACATTCCTTTAAGACTGAGCAAATTATTATTAAAAAAGACTATCGGAGTATTATTGTCCAATTCTGAAATGGTTTGAGACGCAATTCGGAGTCTTTTATGTTCTGCTCCTATGGTAAGCATAAAGTCTTTGGGAAATAGTGTTTGAAGGTAAAAAGTATTTGAAAATTGATCCATGTCAATTAATATTGACCTTACGCCCTCCAGTATTTCGTTACCTGGAACGAAAGTATTTGGATCTACAGAGGATTGAAATCGGTCAAATCGGGCTCGGAGCCCAACGCTCCAATAAAACCCCTTGTCGATATAATATTCAAAATTATAACGCATATTTTCGCCTAATATCAAATCTAGGGACAGGACATCATTCTTTAAGAAAGCTTGTTTTTGTGTCAAATTGATTAAGGCAGCACTTTTAAAAAGCCGGTCGTAGTGGAGCCCTAGTTTGACCAATCTTGTGTTTTTACTTTCATCGGGAAAAAGCCATAAATCAAAGCCTTCGTCGCGAGCATGAAATTCATAATAAAGCCTTTCGAAATTATTGGTTGCCATCAAATTATTAACCCCTTGACCAAAATCGTCGAACGAAACAATTTTTGGTTCTTTCAATTTAATTTTTCCTAAGATATAATTACGAGGATATTTTTGATTGCCAAAAATGTCAATTTTCCGAATATCAACAGAATCTTTTGATTGAACGACTTTCTTGGGCTGATGTCGGGGGAATTGTTTTGCCACTTGCGACAATGCTATAAGGTGTTTATTGGCTTCCTGCTCACCTTTGAGTATAATAGCATCTGAGCTAGAAAAATCTATCACAGAATGATTTTGCACTTTTGGGCTGATGTAAAGATCTGTTTTAGGAATCAGACCTGACATTTGTTGATGGATGCGGTAATTGCTGATTTGAGAAATTATAGCTGTTGCAGAATTCAGTTCATCTCGACTGGCTAGTTCATTTTGAACATCAACCCCAATAACTAAATCTACTCCCACGGCACGAAGAGCGTCGATGGGATAATTGCTGACAACCCCGCCATCGATATACAAGCGGCCATCGATATTCACTGGTTGCAGTAAAGTAGGGAACGCTGCACTGGCACTAATAGCTTGAGCCAGATTACCAGAATTGAGAACAACGCCTTCACCTGTTTCTATGTCTGTAGCTATGCAAAAAAAAGGAATAGGAAGCTGATCAAATGATTTGATATCACTTACATGAAATGTCATTTTGGTCAAGGTATTAAACACATTTTGACCTCTAGAAACAGACTCTGGCAATTGAATTTTAAAATTGGTAAAAGGCAAAGCAAGGGCATATCTCTCGTCGATTCCTCTCTCATAAAAGGTTTTAGACGCCCTTGGTAGTCGGTCATTTATAAGCACATCGAAATCGATCTGTTTTAAATAGGCCTCCAATTGCTTGCCCGAATAGCCAGAGGCGTACAATCCTCCAACCACCGCTCCCATACTTGTTCCAGCGATATAATCAATTTTAATTCCTAGGCTGTCAATGACCTTGAGAACGCCCACATGCGCCAAACCTTTGGCGCCTCCTCCACTCAGAACCAAGCCCAATTTTGGTGGCTCTTGTGCATGGAGTAGCATTGTACAAAAAAACAATAGGCCTAAACTAATTCGACTCATTTGATAGGGGGTTATAATGGTGATATACTCTCTCCGCTTTTGATGGACCAATTATCGGTTCAAGTTCGTCAATTTTAGCGTAAGAAACCCGTTTAGCAGACTTAAAATGCTTGAGTAAAATTTCTGCTGTTTTGGCCCCAATACCAGGGATTTCCCAAAGTGAAGTTTGAAGGGCTCCGCTAATTCGCTTACCCCTGTGGTGGGTTATACCGAACCTATGGGCCTCGTTTCTCAATTGTTGGATAATTTTCAACGACTCACTTTTTTTGTCCAAGTACAATGGAATAGGGTCCTTAGGGAAGTAAATTTCTTCTAATCTTTTAGCAATACCAATAATGGCCACCTTGCCGCGCAAATTTAAACGGTCCAAGCTTTTCAAACCAGCACTCAATTGACCCTTACCACCATCAACAATAATCAGTTGCGGAAGGCTTTGGTTTTCATCGATCAAGCGTTTGTATCTTCTGTACACCACCTCTTCCATTGATGCGAAATCATCGGGACCTTCAACCGTTTTGATATTGAAATGTCGGTAATCAGCCTTGCTGGGTTTGCCGTTTTTAAAAACCACACAAGCAGCGACAGGATTCGTTCCTTGGATATTGGAATTGTCAAAACATTCAATATGACGCGGCTCTTCTGAAAGACGCAGATCGGACTTCATCTGTGCCATAATGCGATCGGCGTGCCGATCTGGATCAACCATCTTAATTTGCTTAAAGCGTTCCATTCTGTAATATGCCGCATTGCGTCGAGACAAATCTACCAAGTGCTTTTTATCGCCAACTTGAGGGACGGTGATTTTTAGTTCCTCACCTAAATCTAAAAGAAAAGGCAGGTAAAGTTCATTGGAATCAAGGTCAAATCGATTGCGCAGTTCCACAATCGCAAGGGCCAATAAATCTTCATCTTTTTCGTCTAATTTCTTTTTCAATTCTAAGGTATGAGACCGAATAATCGCACCGAAAGAAACCTGTAAAAAATTGACAAAAGCATGAGTGGAATCGCTTACAATCGAGAATACATCAACATTCGAAATCTTAGGGTTGACAATCGTTGACTTGCTTTGATAGTTTTCGAGCGTATCCATTTTTTCTTTGATACGCTGTGCTTCTTCAAACTTCATTTCTTCGGAAAGACGCATCATTTCAGATTTAAAATTTTGCTGCGCTGCCCCAAAATTACCCTTCAAAATATCCGAAATAGCATTAATTTTCAATTGATACGACCCCTCAGACTCTCTGTTTTCGCAAGCACCTTTGCAATTGCCCAGGTGATATTCTAAGCACACCTTATATTTTTTGTCCTCTATCTTGGCTTCCGACAAATCGTAATTACAGGTTCTCAATCCATATAAATCCTTAATCAATCCCAGCAAAGTATGCACTGTTTTGCCGCTAGTATAGGGACCGAAATATTTAGACCCGTCATTAATGAATCTTCTGGTCGAAAATACCCGTGGAAAGCGTTCTTTCTTGATACAAATCCAAGGATACGTTTTGTCGTCCTTAAGAAGCACATTGTAGCGCGGTCGATTTTCTTTGATAAGATTATTCTCGAGCAACAGAGCGTCCTTTTCTGAGGTCACTACAATATGAGACACTCTTGCAATTTTTCTGACTAAGGCCCTTGTTTTACCACTTTGCTGCTGTTTGGTAAAGTATGATCTAACTCTTTTTTTGATATTCTTAGCCTTGCCCACATAAATCAACTGATCTTCAGAATCAAAATACTGATATACCCCTGCCGATTCAGGAAGTGTTTTTAATTGTATTTCCAAGGGGTTTTGAGTCATTTTTCAAAGATAGCCGTTTTGTCCGAAAACTAAAGCGAGTAAACTGATTAGACCATTAGGAAATCACTTTTTTGATATGCAAATTTAACTATATTTGGCTCCTAATAAAGAGCACATGAAGTTAGTTATTCTGTCCCAAAACGAGCGCCTATATTCTACGCGAAGACTAGTAGAAGAAGCTGAAAAAAGGGGGCACTCCGCAGAAGTGATTGACCCTTTAAAGTGCGACCTGATCATTGAACAAGAACGTCCAGCCATTTATTATCGCGATCGATATCTAAACGATATTGATGCTGTAATTCCCCGGATTGGCACAAGTTTGACCTTCTATGGCTGCGCCGTAGTCCGACAATTTGAAATGATGGGGGTTTTTACCACAGTAAGGTCAGAGGCCATTATCAAGTCACGCGATAAATTGCGATCCCTTCAATTATTGACCAAAGCTGGTATTGGAATGCCAAAAACAGTTTTTACGAACTATTCCCGTGATGTGGAAGAAGTGATACAGCAAGTCGGTGGTACCCCAGTTATTATCAAATTATTGGAAGGCACGCAGGGTTTGGGTGTGGTATTGGCGGAGACTATCAATGCTGCCACCTCAGTTCTTGAGGCTTTCAACGGACTTGAAGCCCGAGTCATTGTTCAAGAGTTTATTAAAGAAGCAAACGGCGCCGACCTTCGGGCATTCATTGTTGATGGGCAAGTGGTAGGAGCAATGATTCGCCAGGGGAAACCAGGTGAGTTCAGATCCAATCTGCACAGAGGTGGCACAGCCAATTATGTCAAATTATCAAAGGAAGAAATCCACTTAGCAGTTAAATCTGCACAGGCACTCAAACTTCCCATTTGTGGCGTCGATATTTTGAGATCCAACCGCGGTCCATTATTAATGGAAATCAACTCTTCTCCAGGGCTCGAAGGTATAGAAGCCGCATCCGAAAAGAATATTTCTAAAAGCATCATCACTTTCATTGAACGGAATTTGAAATGAACACCAAATCAAAGCGCTTTGTTCTGTTAGGTACTGAGATCGAGCCAGGCGATAACGTCGAACTCAATTTCAGTTTGGCCAAGTTACATTCCAGAACTGCAGTCAATGTCCCCATTTTAGTGAATAGATCCAAAAAACCAGGACCAACAGTACTTTTTACGGCTGGTGTCCATGGGGATGAAGTCAGTGGCGTTGCTATAATTAGAGAACTCATCGCAAGTAAAATTAACCACCCTCTCATTGGTACAGTTATCTGTATTCCGGTGATAAATATTTTTGGATTTCTAAATAAGTCTCGAAATTTTCCTGATGGGCGGGACCTTAACAGAGCTTTCCCAGGAAGCAATAAGGGATCTCTAGCTAGTCGGGTTGCTCATGAACTGGTGACAGGCTTTCTCCCCTTGGTCGATTATGTCGTTGACTTTCACACTGGTGGAGCAGACAGATTCAACGCTGCTCAAATTAGAATTAATCCCAACCGACCCGAATTAAAACCCTTGGCCCAATTGTTCGGCGCACCCTTTATTGTACACTCCAGATTGTTAGCCAAATCATTCCGAGCTTCCTGCCAAAAACAAGGTGTTCCCATGTTGTTATTTGAAGGAGGAAAATCAAATCATTTAGATCAAGAAATCATTGAACACGGCCTGTCAGGAGCTAAACGAGTGCTAGCGCATTTAAAAATGATACCTGCCAAATTACACCCTCCAACACCCAAACAAAGTTCGATTATAGTTGAAAAAAGTCACTGGATTAGAGCCAAACACTCAGGCATGTTTCAGGCCTGCATTCGACTTGGCGATTTAGTGGCAGAGGGAGATATTATTGGCGAAATAACGGACCCATTTGGAAAATTCAATCGCAAAATAAAATCCACTAATTCTGGTTATATTTTTAATATCAATGAAGCACCTCTGGTCTACAACGGTGATGCATTATTTCACATATCGACCAAATACAGTCATGAATAAGAAACAACTAAGAAGCACCTATAAGCAACGGCGCAAAGAGCTGAGCCGTGATCAGATTGATCGGTTGAGTTTGGCGATAACCAACCAATGCCTGAAGCTTCCTATCTGGGATCAAGAGTTGTTTCATGTGTTTTTGAGCATTCCTACAATGAATGAGGTCGATACAACATCGCTTATATCGGCTTTAATGGGTAAAAACAAGCGCATCGCAGTTCCAAAAATGATCCCAGAAACTCAGGACCTCAATCATTACGAATTGACCTCCGACACTCGTTTTTACACCAATGCCATAGGCATTGATGAACCAGATGGTGGTAGAGTAATAAACCCTGATGAGATTGATGTGGTCTTTGTTCCATTGCTTGCCTACGATCAAAAGGGACAGCGTGTAGGATACGGCAAGGGATATTATGATAGATTTTTATCTCAATGTCATGGCGAGGTAATTACCGTTGGATTGAGTTTTTTCGAGCCTGAAAATGCGATATCTGAAATTGAAGAAACAGATGTTTCTCTTCATTATGTAGTCAGCCCTAATCAGATTTTTAACTTTCGAGAAATCTAATTATCACCCGTTGGGCATTTTGAGATTGTTGTTACTCAACAAGTTTTGTTCGAATGATTTTGGGCGTTAAAAATCGATTCGAGAACTCCTATTAACATGTCATTTCACCGACAAAATGAAATTCACCAAAATACTCAGAAGGTAAGTTACTGCATGTTTTTGGCTTCAATGCTCAAAGTAGCGTGTGGCACTAATTTAAGGCGATCCTTATTGATCAGCTTGCCAGTCACGCGACAAACGCCATAGGTTTTATTCTCTATCCGTATCAAAGCGTTTTTCAAATCTCTGATAAATTTTTCTTGACGTATGGCCAGCTGTGAATTTGCTTCTTTACTCATCACAACACTTCCTTCTTCAAAGGCCTTGAATGTAGGTGATGTATCATCAGTTCCATTGTCTAAATCGTTCATATATGCACTTTTGATCAATTCTAAATCGTGTTGTGCTTTTTCAATTTTGTCTTGAATCAATTGTTTAAATTCTAACAAATCGGCATCTGAATATCTAACAGTGTTTTCTTGTGTCATATTCCTAATTTTTAAAAATATTTAATCTACTCAAAATATTGTCAAAAGACAATTCAATTCCTTGGTCAAGTACTGGCATAATCTCGATTACATCAGCCAGGGTTTCCTCTTTTATATATTGTCCAAATCCTTCAACGGCCAAATTGAGAACAGGATCAGCAGACAACTGAATAGAAATTCTATCGGTTACTTCATATCCCGAATCTTTTCTCAAATTTTGAATCCTATTGACCAGTTCCCTAGCCACGCCCTCATTTCTCAATTCGTCACTCACATGAAGATCGAGAGCCACAGTATTTTCGCCGTCGGAAGCAACCAGCCAACCCTCGATATCTTGAGAACTAATCTCAACATCAGAGCGATCTAAAGTAATATATTTTTCATTAACTGAGATGGGCAATTTACCATTTCGTTCAATTTCGCTAATAGCCTTTGAGTCCAAGGCTTGAATGGCGGCAGCTACTGCCTTCATATCTTGGCCAAAACGAGGCCCAAGGGTTTTGAAATTCGGCTTAATTTGCTTGACTAAAATATTTGAAGTTTCCGAAATTAGCTCAATTTCTTTGACATTAACTTCACTCTTAATCAATGCTGTTACCGCCAAAAGCTCAGTACGGTGTTGCTCATTCAGCACGGGAACCATAATTTTTTGCAATGGTTGGCGTACTTTTATTTTTTCTTTTGCTCTCAAGGATAAGGTCAAAGAAGCTATAGATTTAGCCAGTCCCATTTTGCTGTCCAATGCCTGATCTACCAATTTCGGGTTTGGACTCGGGAAGTCAGATAGGTGAACACTTTCGGCAGTGCTTTTGCTTGTTCCAGACATCAAATCTCTGTATAAATGATCCATATAAAATGGCGCAATAGGCGCACTTAGTTGAGCAATAGTAACCAAACAGGTGTGCAGGGTTTGGTAGGCCGATATTTTGTCTTCCTGATAATCACCTTTCCAAAAGCGTCTTCTGCTCAATCTAACGTACCAATTACTCAAAAAATCTTGAGTAAAGTCAGAGATAGCCCGAGCGGCTTTTGTTGGCTCGTAGTCCGAATAAAATTGATCTACCTCTGCGATCAAGGTTTGTAAAGCTGATAAAATCCAGCGATCCAATTCGGGGCGGTGAGTCATTTGGACTTCAGGCTCAGCATAGGTAAAACCGTCTAAATTGGCGTAGAGGGTAAAAAAAGAATAGGTATTGTAGAGCGTTCCAAAGAATTTTCTTCTCACCTCTGTGATTCCATCGAGATCAAATTTAAGGTTATCCCAAGGATTAGCATTGCTGATCATATACCATCTGGTAGCGTCAGGCCCAAAGGTTTCGATGGTTTCGAATGGGTCAACTGCATTGCCTAATCGCTTGGACATTTTTCGTCCATTTTTATCGAGTACCAGACCATTTGAGACGACATTCTTGTAGGCCAATTGATCAAAAACCAAAGTTGCAATAGCGTGTAAAGTATAAAACCAACCTCTAGTTTGATCGACACCTTCGGCAATAAAATCGGCAGGAAATGCTTTGGAATCATCAATTTTATCCTTGTTCTCAAATGGATAATGCCATTGGGCGTAGGGCATTGCTCCAGAATCGAACCAAACATCGATCAAATCGGATTCCCGCCTCATGGGTTGGCCAGTTTCGGATGTCAGTATAATTTGATCTACAATGTTTTTATGGAGGTCTATTTTGGCGTAATTATCATCCGATTGGTCCCCTATCACAAACCCTTCGAAGGGCTGTTTTGACATATGACCAGAATGAACGGATCGCTCAATTTCTTGAATCAACTCCTCCACGGAACCCAGGCACTTTTCCTCCGAGCCATCCTCAGTTCTCCATATGGGCAAAGGAATCCCCCAGTATCTCGATCGTGATAAATTCCAATCATTGGCATTGGCTAACCAGTTCCCAAATCGGCCTTCACCTGTAGATTTAGGCTTCCAATTGATGGTATTATTGAGTTCAGTCATTCTCGACTTAACCGCTGTGGCCTTGATAAACCATGAATCAAGAGGGTAATATAATATAGGCTTGTCGGTACGCCAGCAATTGGGATAACTATGCTTGTACTTTTCAACTTTGAAAGCCTTGTTTTCAGTTTTTAATTTAATGGCAATTGCAACGTCCACAGATTTTTCTGGGGCCTCACCAATAGGATAATAGTCATTTTTAACGTACTGGCCGGCAAAGTCAGTAACTTCTGGGCGAAAGCGGCCCTGCAAATCTACCAAAGGCACTAATTTGTCTTGGTTGTCTTTAACAAGCAAGGGAGGAATTTCAGGAATCGCTTGTTTAGCCACGAGAGCATCATCTGCACCAAAGGTTGGTGCCGTATGAACAATACCTGTACCGTCCTCGGTAGTCACAAAATCTCCTAAAATAACTCGAAATGCATTTTGAGGATGGTTGTGCGGTTGGGCATAGGGCAACAATTGCTCATAACGGATGTCCACCAAGTCGGTTCCTAGAATTGAATTTTCTTTGACAAAAGGAATTTTCTTTGACTCTGGATTGTATCCCTCCAGAGTTGCAGCCATTTCGTACACTCCCGTAAATTGCTTGTGCACTAAAGCCTCGGCCAAGACCACTCGAATTGGCTCAAAGGTGTACTGATTGAATGTCCTAATTATGGCATAGTTAATTTTGGGCCCAACGGTCAGTGCTGTATTGCTAGGGAGTGTCCATGGCGTGGTAGTCCATGCCAAAAAATATAGCGGAACATCTCCTTTTAAAATTTCAGGCAAGGTATTGCCATCGGCCTTGAATTGCGCTGTTACGGTAGTGTCTGTAACATCTTGGTAGGTGCCTGGCTGATTGAGCTCGTGTGAGCTCAAGCCTGTTCCCGCCTTTGGCGAATAAGGCTGAATTGTGTATCCCTTGTAGAGTAATTTTTTGTCGTAAATCTGTTTGAGTAACCACCATACCGATTCCATATATTTGGGCTGATAGGTTACATAGGGGTCATCCATATTAACCCAATAGCCCATTTTCTCGGTAAGATCGTTCCATACGTCGGTGTAGCGCATCACTGCAGAGCGACAAGCTGCATTATAATCTTCCACACTGATAGACTTCCCAATATCCTCTTTAGTAATTCCAAGCTCCTTCTCAACCCCAAGCTCAACAGGTAGCCCATGAGTGTCCCAACCTGCTTTTCTCTGCACTCGAAAGCCTTTCATAGTTTTGTACCTCGGAAAAATATCTTTAATAGAACGTGCCAAAACGTGGTGTACCCCGGGCATTCCGTTTGCCGAAGGCGGGCCTTCGAAAAATACAAAGGGTTTGTCCTCAGGTCGGTTATCAATACTTTTTTGGAAAATGCCTTCGTTTTGCCAATAAGCCAATATTTCTTTGGCTATACCAGATAATTCTAGTCCTTGATATTCCTTAAACTTATTGGCCATAGTGGGCTGATTTACTTAGTCAGCGAAAATAAGGATTTTTGATAAGGTTGGATAAAGTAATTGGGAAAAGTCTGTAATGAAATTAGTTGTCGCCTCAATGTATCTGGACAAGCTCTTCTATTTTTGACAATAACTTGACACGTATGCCCTTATATTCATGCTCTAATTTACAATACTTGGATATATAGATTGTTTGAAAACCTAGTTTTTCTGCTTCTGCAATTCTTTGATCAATACGGGGAATTGGTCTAATTTCTCCCGAAAGACCAACCTCAGCAGCAAAGCAAACATTTGGGGCAATAGCCTCATCGTTAGTAGATGATAATACCGCAGCGACCACACCCAAATCAATGGCAGGGTCATCAACATGAATTCCTCCAGTAATATTCAGAAAAACATCTTTTGCTCCCAATCTAAATCCAGCACGTTTTTCTAAAACTGCCAAGAGCATATTGAGTCTTTTGGCGTTGAATCCTGTAGCGCTTCGCTGAGGAGTGCCATAAACGGCACTACTTACAAGTGCTTGAATTTCAATTAAAAGAGGTCGTGTTCCCTCCATGGTTACAGCAACAGCATTGCCACTCAACGAATCGTCCTTTTCTGAAAGTAACAATTCCGAAGGGTTGGAAACCTCTCTCAAACCGTTACTTAACATCTCGTAAATTCCAAGTGCATTAGTAGAGCCAAATCGATTTTTATGACTTCTAAGAATCCTAAATACATGATTGTGATCTCCTTCAAACTGCAAAACGGTATCAACCATGTGTTCCAAAATTTTTGGTCCTGCAATTTGCCCATCTTTGTTAATATGTCCTATCAGTATTACGGGTGTGTTTGTGGCTTTAGCAAATTGAATCAGTTCGGCAGTACAAGCCTTCACTTGTGAAATACTGCCAGCCGAAGCCTCGATGGCATCTGTGCACAAGGTTTGCACTGAGTCAATGACCAAGACATTCGGTTGTACCGTTTTGATTTGGGAAAATATTGCCGCAGTATTGGTCTCGGTCAGTACAAAACAATTTGGGTTTTGATGCTGAAGACGATCTGCGCGCATTTTTATCTGTTGGCTACTTTCTTCTCCAGACACATAGAGTGTTCTAAAATTGGCGCAAAGCGCTATTTGCAAACACAAGGTGCTTTTCCCAATGCCTGGCTCTCCTCCTAATAAAACCAATGATCCAGGAACCAATCCACCGCCCAAAACACGGTTCAATTCATTGTCGGCGGTAAGAAGTCTGGCTTCTGATGTAGGCTGAATATCTTTAATAGCAACTGGAGCCGCCATTGTTCTGGGAGCTAGGGTACTCGAATCTTGCCATTTGGGTGCTTCTGCTTTTTGCAGCACTTCTTCAGCTATGGTGTTCCACGATTTACAAGCGGCGCATTGCCCTTGCCATTTGGGATATTGGTTGCCGCAATTTTGACAAAAAAAAGCTGTTTTTACTTTGGCCATTGTATAAATGTATGGCTTTAACTTAGTAAATTAGTGTTTTCGTCAGGAAAAACGAAAGCTGGTCGAAAAGTCTTTGCTTCTTCCAACGACATTTGAGCATAGGTAATCAAAATTAGAGTGTCACCAACAGCAACCTTCCTAGCGGCTGCTCCGTTCAAGGTAATTTCTCCAGTACCGCGAATTCCTGGGATGACATAGGTTTCCAATCGCTCGCCATTGTTGTTATTTACAACTTGGATTTTCTCTCCATTGACCATATTGGCGGCGTCCATCAGATCTTGATCTATGGTAATGCTACCGATATAATTGAGGTCAGCTCCAGTTACCTTGACCCGGTGAATTTTCGACTTGACTACTTCGATTAACATGCGGCAAATATAACTAATTTACTGCCATATTATCAATGAGCCTAACAGTTCCTAAATGAGCGGCTATAAAAATTCTTAGAGGCTTGTCTTTTGAGTAATCATCTTTTTTCTCAAGGGTTTGGCTGTCAGCCAGCGTGAGGTATTCCAATTGCCAATCTTTATCTTTTTCAAATTGCAATTCGGCCCAGCTCTTCAGTTCGGCCCACGACATAGTGTTAAGGTGTTCCTTGATGTATTTCATGATCTGATATAGCAGGGTGGCCTGAACTTTCTGTTGCTCAGAAAGTCTTTGATTTCTCGAACTCATGGCCAGTCCGGAGACTTCCCTATAGATTGGACAGCCAATAATTTCGTTGGTATTGCCCAACTGATCGGCTAAAGACTTTACAATCAGCAGTTGTTGGTAATCCTTTTCTCCAAAATATGATTTTGACGGAGAAACAGCCTCAAAAAGCAGCTGCAGGACTGTTCCCACACCGTCGAAATGTCCATCTCTAAATTCCCCCTCCATTACACGGGCGATAGATCCAAATTCCCACCGCTTGGACAAGGGTGGCCCATCATACAAGTCCTCTGCCCGAGGAGTAAATAGTACTATTCTGTCGTGAGGTAAGGTTTCCAGTAAACTGTTATCCGCTTCAAAAGTTCTGGGATAAACTTCTAAATCTGCGCTATTATTAAATTGAGTAGGGTTTACAAAAATTGAAATTACAGCCAAATCGTTATCCATTAAGGCCTGCGAAACCAGTGACAAATGACCGTGGTGTAATGCTCCCATGGTGGGCACAAAGCCCACACTACTTTGGCTGGACAGGCCTTGGCGCCAATGGGACATTTCAGACTTTAATGTTATAATTCTCATTTTTAGGATAAGATTAACAGAGGGCAAACATAGCACATTGCCCCAAATCTGCATAATTTTTGTAATTTTGTCATCCTTATTAATGAGCGAAGTAATTATATGAAAGACAAAAGGGTATTGTATGTATCTTCTGAGGTAGTTCCCTACTTGCCAGAAACCGAAATCTCCTCGATGTCGTTTGAAGCACCGCGCATGGTGAATAAGGCTGGTGGTCAAATTAGAATTTTTATGCCCCGTTATGGTAATATCAATGAACGTCGCCACCAATTGCACGAAGTTATTAGATTATCTGGAATAAATTTGGTCATCAACGACTTAGACATGCCCTTAATTATAAAAGTCGCCTCGATTCCAAAAGAAAGAATTCAAGTTTATTTTATTGACAACGAAGAGTATTTTAAGCGTAAGGCCACTTTTTTAAACGATTCTGGAGAGCTGTTCTCCGACAATGATGAGCGCGCAATTTTCTTCGCGAAGGGGGTTGTAGAAACTGTTAAAAAATTAAATTGGTCTCCTGATATTATTCACGTTCATGGATGGTTGGCAGGACTTTTGCCGTTATACCTAAAAACGCTCTACAAAGATGAGCCATTGTTTTCGGAAAGTAAGATTGTTACGTCCATTTACGAGACTGGTTTTGAAGGTACCCTAAACAAAAAAATGCTCAATAAAATTGAATTTGATGGTATTGACCCTAAGGCTTCAGCGCATTTGAAAAACCCCGACTATCACGCTTTATCCTTAACGGCTATAGAACATTCTGACGCCCTTATCAAGGGGTCTAAGGTGTTGCCGAAATCAATTGACGATGCCTGTGAAAAATCAGGGAAGCCATTGTTATCTTATCACCCCATTGACGATTTTGAAGACGCTTATATTGATTTCTACCAAACAAAAGTCTTGAAATAACCCAAGCTCAACTTATGATCCTCAAAAAGAATTTTATTTTCCGACTTTCGGTAACCATGTTGACGGTAGTCACTTTTATGAGTTGTGATTCTGACACCAACAGTATAGGAACTGGCATCATTGGTTCTGGCACATTCAGTACCGACCACCTCACTTTTCCGGTGACGGCTTACAATCAACCTTTAGGTGCTGTTCAGACTAATCTTTTGCCTGCCCAGCTATTAGGATATAACAATCACCCACTTTATGGCAGTACTTTAGCAAGCATAGTGTCTCAAATGACCCCAACCAACATTGACCCATCTTTTGGAGATGATGTGGTTTTGGATTCGGTTGTACTGACGCTGCCCTATTTTTCCAAAATTGTAGAAACTCTTGATGATGGGACTTCTACATACACCTTGGATTCAGTATATGGTAGTGACCCTATTAACTTATCCGTATTTCGCAATAACTATTTCCTCAAAGATTTCGATCCATCCTCGGACTTCGATGAGAAGATGGCCTATTTTTCAGATAGAACAACCTCTTCTGGAGAAGTTATTGATGCGGCATTATTGGAAGGAGACCTCCTTTTAACGGTCGAAGATCATGTCCCCAGTAGTGATCAAATCGTTCTTTATGCCTTAGACGAAGACACCAACGAATTGGCCGTATCCGAAAGACTAGCTCCAGCCTTGCGTCAAAAATTAGATGTGGACAGTGGCTATTGGCAAGACTTTTTGTTTGGGCATGAAGATCAACCCGAGCTGAGTAATATCAGTAATTTTCAAAATTTCTTCCGCGGACTATATATCAAACCAGAGCTGCCATCTGGTGGTGGCTCGGGAAATATGACCTTGTTTGACCTAAATAATAGTGCTGCTAATCTCACCCTCTATTTCACCTATTCGACAACAGCAACTGTTGATGGCGAAGAGGTTTTGAACGATTACAATGGCACTTTTGTGATCAATTTTACCGGCAACAAGGCTAACTTTTTTGATACCGATTATACCAATATCATAACAGGTGATCCGAGCGGCGACCCTCAATTATTTCTAAAGGCAGGCCCTGGATCGATGGCGGTAATTAATTTATTCAATGGAGACGAAAACGGGGATAGTGCTGTACTCGAGTCTTTTAAAGCCAATAATTGGTTAATTAATGAAGCGCAGTTGGTATTCAATGTCGATCACTCTGTTGCTTTGGGCGAAGAACCCGATCGTATTATAGTCTATAACACAGAGACTGGGATACCTGTGATAGATTATTTCATCGATCAAAGTTCAGGAATCTATGATAACTTAACTAAAAAATATCACCTTGTCCCTCTGGTACGAGAAGGGGGAACAGAAGATGGTGCAGGCCAAACCTATAAGGTGCGCATAACTGAACATATCAACAATATTTTTGAACGCGACTCTACTAACGTCAAATTGGGTGTGGTAGTTACTTCCAATGTCTCAGCTGCCAACGCAGCAAGGTTGTCAGCTAACCCCGATCAATATACCTTAACTGGGTCTATTTTATCGCCAATGGGAACCGTTTTGGTAGGCAGTTCCAGCAGCGATACTGCAAAAAATGTACGCTTCGAAATTTACTATACCGAACCTAATAACTAAATCATGTGTGGAATTGTTGGATATATTGGCTACCGTGATGCCTATCCCATTATTACTAATGGACTAAAACGACTAGAATATCGGGGCTACGACAGTGCTGGTCTGGCTCTTTTTAATGGTGAAGGTATCGAGCTTTTTAAAACCAAGGGAAAGGTCGCGCAACTTGAAGCCATTTCTAAAAAACGATCACCTAAAACACACATTGGGATTGGACACACCCGCTGGGCGACCCACGGTGTTCCTTCGGACGTTAATGCCCACCCTCATACATCAAATTCAGGGGATCTTGTTTTGATTCACAACGGCATAATTGAAAATTACAATTCCTTAAAAATTGCTTTAGAGAAAAAAGGCTACACTTTTAAATCTGATACCGATACAGAAGTCTTAGTCAATTTGATTGAATACGTTCAAAAATCAGAGGGGCATAAGTTAGGGAAAGCCGTTCAATTGGCCCTCAAAGAGGTTGTGGGCGCCTATGCTATTGCCGTCGTTGATAACAAAAAACCCAATGAAATTGTAGTTGCCAAATTGGGAAGCCCCTTAGCCATCGGTATTGGAAATGATGAGTTTTTTATCGCAAGTGATGCTTCCCCCTTTATTGAGTATACCAAAAACGCCATCTACCTTGAAGACGAGCAAATGGCAATTATTCGATTGGAGAAAGGCTTGAGAATAAGAAAAATTAAAGATGACTCTATGGTCAGTCCAGTGATTCAGGAGCTCCATTTCAATTTAGAGCAAATTGAAAAAGGTGGCTATGATCATTTCATGCTAAAGGAAATATTTGAGCAACCAACTGCCATTAAAGACACTTACCGCGGCAGGCTTGTCGGGGAAGAAGGTTTAATAAAGATGTCTGGAGTAGATGATCACTTGGACAAATTTTTAAATGCCGACAGAATTATTATTGTTGCTTGCGGCACTTCGTGGCACGCTGGTTTGGTGGCAGAGTATATTTTTGAGGATTTGGCTCGCATTCCGGTGGAAGTGGAATATGCCTCTGAATTCCGTTATCGCAATCCTGTTATCACCTCCAGAGATGTGGTAATTGCCATTTCACAATCGGGAGAGACAGCAGACACCTTGGCAGCCATCAAATTGGCCAAAAGTAATGGTGCTTTTGTGTTTGGAGTTTGTAATGTGGTCGGATCAACCATAGCAAGAGAAACAGATGCCGGTTCTTATACCCACGCTGGACCCGAAATTGGTGTTGCTTCTACTAAAGCCTTTACCACGCAAATTACCATATTAACACTAATTGCCCTTAAACTTGGCCGCTTGAAAGGTAGCCTCGCTGAAGCACAATACATGGAAACCATAAGAGGGTTAGAAGTCATTCCTGAGAAGGTAGAAATAGCTCTCAAAGAAAATCAGGCAATTGAAGCAATTGCAAAAGTCTACAATCAGGCTAAGAATTGCTTGTATTTAGGAAGAGGATATAATTTTCCTGTAGCACTTGAAGGAGCTCTAAAACTCAAAGAAATTTCTTACATCCACGCCGAAGGATATCCTGCGGCTGAAATGAAACACGGTCCAATTGCTTTGATAGATGAAAACATGCCTGTCATTGTCATTGCCACTAGAAAAGGACATTACGATAAAATTGTCAGTAATATTCAAGAGATTAAAAGTAGGAAAGGTAAAATTATTGCCATTGTTTCGCAGGGCGATCAAACCGTAAAAGATCTGGCTCACCACATCATTGAAGTTCCAGAAACCTTAGAATGCCTGGCGCCATTGCTCACCGCCATACCCTTACAATTACTGTCCTACCACGTCGCGGTTCAACTCAACAAGAATGTCGATCAGCCAAGAAACTTGGCGAAGTCTGTGACGGTGGAGTAAAGAATTTAAAGGAACTCTTGTGTTTTAATGACGAACTGGACCTTGTGTCTGTTAAATTGAACACAAAAACGGCATTCCCAAAAGTGGTAATTAACTTTCTGTAATACAACCTATTGTCCCCAATTCTTAAGAACAGAATCATAAAAAATGTACAATAGAAAACGAAATGTACAATCCTAGCCATCCCAACCTAGCTTCTTATTTTTTTTTATTTAAAAAGTTTGATTTTAAAAATTTTACGAAAATCGGGTATTAAGATTTTTTGTTCTGATTAGATTGCTTTACCAAAAGATTTTGTGATTCCTTTATTTATTTTCAAATCATCTTTCAGTGTTTTAGTCTGTTCTAGTGCATTCTCAAATAGCTAAAAAATGTTGTGCGATTTTAATAAATTACTAAAAAAGGCGTATTTTGCAGCACAAATAATCAAATGATCAACTAATGAAAACATTTTTTCAATTTCTTTTCTTGTTAGGATTCACAATCAGTTTTGCTCAAACAACAACTGTATCTGGAACCGTTACTGACGATTCTGGGCAACCTTTACCAGGGGCCAATGTGGTCGTGGTAGGAACTTCTCAAGGTGCCGTTTCAGACTTTGATGGCAAGTTCAGCATAAATCTTTCTACACAGCCACCTTTTGATCTTCAAGTCAGTAGCGTAGGCTTTGAAACACAAACTGTTACTGTTGCTGACCTGAGTCTTTCTGTTTCTGTTAATATGAAAGAAGGGAACTCACTCGACGAAGTTATTGTGTCTGCCTCAAGAACACCCGAACGCGTCTTTGAATCTCCAGTAACTGTTGAGCGTTTTGGAATTGCGGATGTTAAAAACACCGCTTCTTCTGACTTCTACGATGGTCTTGAGAATTTGAAAGGTGTTGATATCAATACCAACAGTTTAACTTTTAAATCGATCAACACCCGTGGTTTTGCCACTTTTGCCAACACGCGTTTCATGCAGTTGGTCGACGGGATGGACAACTCGGCTCCTGCCTTGAACTTTCCTCTTGGTAACCTTTTAGGAATGATCGAAACCGACATCCAAAGTGTTGAAATTCTTCCTGGGGCGTCATCTGCACTTTATGGTGCCAACGCCTTCAACGGAATTCTATTCATGACCAGTAAAAGCGCCTTTGATCACCAAGGTATTAGTTCTTACATCAAGAGAGGTATCACTTCTCAAGAAGCTGCTGGAGACAACACTTATGTTGATTTAGGCGTTCGTGTAGCCCACGCCTTCAGTGATAAGTTTGCGGCAAAAATCAACTTTGGTTATCTTGAAGGTACTGACTGGGCTGGGGATAACCGTACAGACAAATTCTACAGAGGTTTGACCCGTGCCGATTATGACTATGATGGAGTTAATGTATACGGTGATGAAGTTGCCACTAACATACGAGCAGCATCTGGAGGACTAGGCATTGTGCCAAACGTAGTAGTAAGCCGTACTGGTTATGCAGAAAACGAATTGACTGATCACAACGCATTAAGTTTGAAAACTGACTGGGGCTTCTATTATCGTCCTTTCGCTGATGATCTTGAATTGTCTTACGTTGGGAAATTTGGAACTGGAAATACCATTTATCAAGGAACGAACCGTTATGCCATCACTAACTTTGGCATGCAACAACACAAATTAGAGCTTAAGAATGATAATTTCTTTCTACGCGGCTATGTGACATCCGATGATGCTGGAGATTCTTACGACATGGTCTTTACTGGAATTAACATCAACCGCGCTTGGAAATCCGATGCTCAGTGGTTTGGCGATTATATCAATACTTTTGTAGGCGCTTCTTTAAATGGCGCAACCGAACCTCAAGCCCATGCCGCTGCAAGAGCAGTAGCAGAAACAGGACGCTTCGTCCCTGGTTCGCCTGAATTTATTCAAGCCTTTAATAACAGTGTGACTAACTCTGATTTGAGTGTTGGATCTAAATTTCAAGATACTTCCAAGTACTATCACGCTGATGGAAATTACAACTTTAAAGACAAGTTCAGCTTTGCAGAAGTCCAAGTTGGAGGGTCATACAGACTGTACAGTTTGAATTCTTCGGGTACCATTTATACTGACTATGACGGATCAATCGATTACTCCGAATTTGGTCTTTACACCCAGATGCAAAAGAAAATGATGGACGATCGTTTAAAAATAACTGCTTCTGTCCGTTATGACAAGTCTGAATATTTCGACGGATTTTTATCACCACGATTGGGGATGAACTTGACCTTAGGGCAACAAGGAAATCACAACGTTCGTGCTTCTGTTCAAACAGGTTTTAGAAACCCTACGACTCAAGATTTGTTCATTGGATTGGACGCTGGTCGTGCCATCCTAGTGGGTGGTTCTCCAGCCAACTTAGATCGTTATTCTCGTGTTTATCCTGTTAGTGCCTCAGGGCAAGCTATCGGTGCTCCTTCATCAGTTACTCAAACTGGTGGTGCTGCTTACGCCAATTCATTCTTGGCGTCGTCTGTATCGGCTGCCACAGCTGCTGGAGACCTTTCTCTACTTCAAGTAGGGAATTCAGCCTTAGTCAAGCCAGAAGAAGTTACTTCGCTTGAATTCGGTTACCGCGGAAAAATTGGTAAAATAACTGCCGACTTAAGTGCCTATTACAGCACTTACAAAAACTTTATCTCTGGAGAAGCAGTAATTGCTCCGCTTTATGGTACAGTTGATGCCAACAACGATGGAGCTGTTGATTTTGACCCTCTTTCTCTAGGAGCTTTAGTTAACGGGGATTACAAAGTGTATCAAACTTATACCAACTCCAAAGTGGACATCAGTTCATACGGAGCAAGTGTTGGTTTGTCGGCGAAAGTCTTGGGTAATTTCGATTTGAGTGGTAATTATACTTATGCTAAGCAAGATTTTGATCAGGCTAAGAATCCAAGTTTTGAAACAAACTTTAACACGCCTGAGCATCGCGCCAAAGTTAGTTTTGGAAACACCGATTTGTTTAGAAACTTCGGTTTCAATGTGGCTTGGAAATGGAGTGATGAATTCTTCTGGGAACAAACATTTGGCGACGGTGTTGTGCCTAGCTATCATGTGTTAGATGCTCAAGTTAACTTGAGAATGCCAGAATGGAAATCGTCTTTCAAAGTAGGAGCAAGTAACCTTCTAGGAGATGAATACTTTACTGCCTTTGGAACTGGTTATATAGGTTCTCAGTACTATGTTTCATGGACCATTAACAATCTATAATTATTAAATTTTAAAAATGATGACAATGAAAAATTTCAATATTAAAGGATTAGGATGGTTCCTAGCCCTTGGAATTATAGCGACATCTTGTTCAGAAGACAATGAAGTAGCGGTAATGACCCCTTCTCTTGATGCGGGGTCAGCTGACTTCTCAACTTTTGTTTCTGTTGGAAATTCGCTGACTTCAGGATATACAGACAATGCTTTGTTTATCGCTGCTCAAGAAAATTCATTTCCTAACATCATGGCTCAGAAAATGGCCCTTGTTGGTGGCGGTGAGTTTAAACAGCCCTTAATGGCTGACAATATTGGTGGCTTGACAGTTGGTGGCAATATGATTGCTGGACCTAGACTGTATTTAAACATGTCTACCCTTCGTCCAGCTGTTTTAAATGCCATGCCCACAACGGATTTGTTAAACAATCCAACTGGTCCTTTCAATAATATGGGTGTGCCTGGCGCTAAGTCCTTTCATCTATTAGCTCCTGGCTATGGAAACCTAGCCAATTTATCGTTGGGTCTAGCCAATCCATATTTCATCAGAATGGCGAGCAGTCCAAACGCTACAGTTTTGCAAGACGTCGTTGCTCAGTCTCCGACCTTTTTCACGATGTGGATTGGTAACAACGACATATTGGGTTATGCCACAGGCGGTGCTCCTGCAGGATCTCCATTTAACGGAGTTTCAGGAACAGCTTACACTGAACCCGCATTCTTTGAGTACGTCTACGGGGGCATTATGAGCACTATGGCTGCTACGGGAGCTCAAGGTGTCGTTGCCAACATACCTGACGTCTTAAGCATACCTTTTTTCCATACCGTTGCTTACAATCCAGTGCCTCTTGATGCTGGAACAGCTGCTTATGTCAATTCTGCCTACACCGCCTATAATAATGGTTTGGCCTATGCGGCGAGTGTTGGATTAATCAGTGCTGAAGAAGCGGCTTTTAGAACCATTTCTTTTGAGGCCTCTGAAACCAATCCTTTTGTCATTACTGATGATGAGCTTACAGACTTGTCAGGTTTTATGATTCCAAGTTTGCGTCAAACCAAGCCAACTGATTTGGTGACTCTGACCACCGCATCTGTACTAGGTACCCTAGCAGACCCTAACAACCCAGCTTCGGTACTTGGTGTTGGAGTTCCTTTGGGTGACGCTAACGTGTTGACCACTGCCGAGCAGAACGTTATCAACACTATCGTTTCCCAATACAATGCTATCATAGCAAGTGCAGTTTCTCAAGCGGGCTATGCATTCTTAGATGCTCATACCATTTTCAATAATTTGATCGCTGGCAACTATTCTGAATTAGCAGTTGGCGATAACCAAATAGGCACTAACTTGGTTCTAGGAGGAGGTTTTTCACTTGATGGCGTTCACATGACCTCTCGTGGTTATGCTCTTTTAGCCAATGAAATGCTTAAAGCCATTGATGCCAAATACGGCTCAAATTTTGAAGCATCTGGTTCCTTAGTTGACCTTGGAGATTATCCAACCAACTATTCGCCTTTGATGCAATAACATCAATAAATATCTAGTTGAGAAAACCCTCGGAATTCCTGAGGGTTTTTTTATTTCTTGAGTCTCACGAATAATCATTTTTTTCTTAAAGAAATTCAAAGCAATTTCTCTGATATAATCTTTATATTTGCACTCGAAAATAGACAACAAATAATCGCTTAAGTCAAAATTAAAAATCCATGGCAGTTACTGGAAAAATTTCACAAATCGTAGGACCCGTTATAGATGTAGCCTTTGAAAGCGGCGCTACCCTTCCCAAAATCTATGACGCCTTAGAAATCAGCAAAAAAGACGGTTCTATTTTAGTTCTTGAGGTACAATCTCATATTGGCGAAGATACTGTTCGGACAGTAGCTATGGACTCCTCTGACGGTTTGAGTCGTGGTACAGAAGTCCGTTCTACCGAAGCTCCCATTCAAATGCCAGTTGGGGACGATGTTTACGGCCGATTATTTAATGTGATTGGTGATGCTATCGATGGTATGGAAGATTTACCCAAAGCCGGCA